>CENX01037754.1_pt1 | contig 24564 bp, 16 predicted proteins | sample 361321 | NCBI WGS metagenome assembly CENX01 (sample SAMEA2619678, study PRJEB7988) | marine metagenome | isolation source: saline water (ENVO:00002010), including | reverse complement strand
ATCTGAGAAGCTTTATCCGTATTTATATAAGAAGAGATTGTTCCTAATGCATCTCCATTTGAAATTATTTTAATTAGGGCAGTAACTACAGCAGCACCCAATAGCTCAAATACTATAGAAACTGTTGTAGAAGTGGGCATCCCTAAGGTATTGAAAAAGTCAAGCAGTAGGATGTCGGTGAGCATCACTGCAGTGAAAATAAAGATGATTTCATCAAAATAAAAGGCTCCTGGATTAAAGATTCCTTTTCTAGCCACTTCCATCATACCACTAGAAAAAATGGAGCCGCAGGCAATGCCAAGACTAGCAAAGAGCATTATGTTACGAAATGAAAAGACCCGTGAGCCTATTGCAGAATTTAAAAAATTAACAGCATCATTGCTCACTCCAACAATTAAGTCTCCTATAGCTAGAAGAAACAAAATTACGATTAGAATTAAATATATGCTATCCATCAAATGATCACATAAAAGTTACAAAATGTATCACAATTTGATACTATATCCAAGTGAAAAGGATGTGCCGGGGTCGCGCAAGGAAAAAATTTGATTAGTGGCATTAAAAGTTTCAAAATAGCTTTCGTTTGTATCACCAAGGATATTTGAAATTTTAAAGTTTATTGTTTTATTTTTTCCTTTGCCTACTACTTTTCTAAAATTAAAATTTAAATCATTGAAGGGGTCAGTATAAATATCTGAAGTGTCACCTAAGCCAACAACTTGAAGTGTTTTTCCTTGGACGTTATAAAACAAACCAATATGAATCCCGGCCTCTTCATTGTTATATTCTAAACCAGAATTGATCAAATACGGAGATTGGCCTTGAAGGTTTCTAGTTTTCGAAATTGTTTCCCCAGTTCTTTTATAAAATTCTCTCAAATTGAGTTCTACTTGACCAATTTCTTGGCGAGATTCAATAAGTGAGGTATTTAAACGAAACTTGAAATTTGGATTAATAAAATCAAGAGACTTTCTAAATTCAAGTTCAACGCCATAGACATTTCCATTTCCTAAATTTCTGGGTTGAAAATTATTTCTTGAGCCCTCAAAAGTGGCTAATTCGATGGGATCTTTAAAAAATTTGTAAAACCCACTAAGAGCGAAAAAATCTGAATTTTGGCCATACTTTTCAAATCGAATATCGAAATTATCTATGTAGGAAGGTTGTATATTAATATTCCCAATAAAAGTAAATGCAGTAAGAGGGTCGTAAATTTGAGCAACAGAAGCTTCTTTGAAGGAGGGTCTTGCAGTAGTTTTAGAATAAGAAGTTCTCAGCTTTTGATTTTCTCTCAAATTATATACTAAATTGACTGAAGGAAAATAATCAAATTTATCTAAGACTTTTTCATTCTCTAAATTTATTGTCCCACCGCTGTTTTCTCCAGTATAGAAGAGTGCATATTGTTCGAGTCTGATGCCCAAGGTAGAAACAAATTTTTCTGAAAAATTTAATTCAGTAGAAACATAGCCAGCGAAATTCTGAATTTCTGAACGGTATGCAGTTCCTTTTTCAATAGCTTCATTGCTATTAAATCGGATATAGTTTCCATTTAAATTTTCTTGGGTAAAAATATTGTCATCATTAAGCAATGAATTCGGGTTTCCATCTCCACCTTGATTAGCTCCAACTTGAATATTGTATTTAAAGATGGAAAAATCTCTATTTTTTGTTAAACCATAGAGTCCAGCTTTAAATTTAGAATCATTATCATTCAGCTTAAATGTTTTTGTAAAATCTATTTTAGCTACATAATTTTCCTCTTCAAGATTCCTCCAAATCCTTGTTGGGAGTAAATTCACAAATACGGAATATTCATTATCGCGAACTACAAATTGAGTATTCCTAACATCTTTATCAAAAACTCTTGAAAAACTTGGTGAAAGAGCCCATTCCAACTTAGAATTAGAATCAGCAAAAGCATGAAAACTAGTTAGCTGTAGGTTAGTGATGCGCTTTTGATTATATTCTAAATTGAATTTTTTAAATGTTTCAAAATTAGAGGAATTGTCTTCTTGGATTAAATCAGTACCCGTATTTTGACCATTAAAAATATTTAATGCATTTATTTTATACTTAGAGTTCATTGTTTTTAAAGAAACCCCTGCCAATTGACTGAAGATGATGTTTGAAACAGCTTCCAAACCATTTTGAGACCTTCCATTGTAAAGTTCAAATATTGTTGGGTCAGTATTCTTAAAAAAGAGGTTATCCTCTGCGTTCTCATAAAATGAAGTTTCATTTTTATAAGTAGTAGAAAAATAATAGCCCAAGGTGTTTTCACCAACAGCTAGCTGGTTTCCTAAATTTAGGTCAAACGAGAAATCTTGAAAATTTTGGGATGGGATAGGTCCCATGTTAGGGTTAAATTTTCTAGTGTTATCAGTAAGAATTGGAGTTCTAATAAGTTCTATAGGTTGATATGTTTTATAGGGGTCTTCTAGGGGTATATTCCTCTCACCAAAATCAAAACCGAGTATATCAGAATATTCCTTTTCATAGCCAAGGAAATCATTTCTGTGATGCATTTCGGGATTTATAGAAGTACTGACAGAAATATTAAAAATTTTATCATTTGGAAATTCTTTTGTTACGATATTTACTATCCCTCCTGTAAAATCTGCAGAATATTCTGCCGCAGACGATTTAACCACAATTAAGTTCTCTAAAATTGAGGTTGGAAAAATATCCATCTGTAATGTATTTCGATCAGGGTCTAAACCAGGAATGTCTATGCCGTTAAGAATAGATTTTGTGTATCTGTCACCTAGGCCTCTGATATAAACAAATTTACCGCCCTGCACAGAAACTCCAGGCACAATTTTTATGGCCGAAGCAATGTCGCTCGATCCTACGCTTCTAATGGTCTGAGATGAAAGTCCGTCTAATAGATTGGCAGATCGCCTTTGAAGGGCTAGGACAGCAACTTCTGTATTTTTTTTGGCAGTAGAAGTTATAACAACTTCTTCAAGACCTTGAGCAACTTCGTTTAAGACCACATCTATTTGCGTGGTTTTGCCAGCCAATACTTCAACTTCAGAAATTTCAACGGTATCATACCCCACATAAGAAAAGATTAACGAGTAAGTTCCTGGGGCCAGTTCAAAAGAATATATCCCATCAAAATCAGTTGAAGTTCCCTCAGAGGTTCCTTTTAGTTGAATATTTGCAAACGGAACCGGATCCAGAAAAGTACCATCAGTAAGTTTACCTGAAATTTTTCCAGTTTGAGTATATCCGATAAGTGATAGGAGAAATGCAAATAGAAAAAAATATTTGTTTTTCATGCGTAAAAAACCCACGCAAAAATGCGTGGGCTGGGCAAATTTAATATTTTTTTTCAATTAATTTTTCTGACCGTAGTAAGACCAAGAGAATACATTTGTAGCTCCCACAGTTGCAGCGTCTGCTGAACTGATAGAAGTAGCAAAACCGTTTTGGAATGTGGTGTCATCAACTTTATTATCAAAAATACCATCTAATGTAGCACCCTCTGGAACTACAACTTCCCATGCAGTAAAAGTAAGTTCTCCGTCAGTAAATCTAGTGACGTCTGCTGCTTTATCTAACTCTACATTTGAAGAAGAAGTCAATCCATAAACAAGAACGTTTTCTACTGTACCGTTTGCTCCATCTCTAAAGTCAGCGATAGCGTTTTTAGCATTATCTGCATTACCAATTATGGTCACGTTTTGCAATGTAAACGGTTTATTTACATCAGCACCAGCTTTAGGGCCATCAATCTCTAAACCATGATCTCCTGCAGCTTCTTGAATAATCATAACGTTATCAATTGTACCGTCGTAAGCTTGATCGATATCTACAGCATCATCACCTTGTCCCCAAACAATAATATTAGTAGCATTTACAGAACCTCCAAAGAATTCAACACCATCGTCAACGTTCCCAACAACTTCTAGGTTATCAAGAGTAGTTCCGTTGCCTACTCCTCCGAAAGTAATTCCATTAATTTCATTATCAGCGCCTATTTCTGCTCCACCGTGGCGTACACTCACATATGTAAGTGTACCAGAGCTGTCACTATCGTCAGATCCACCATAGAGACCTTCGGCTACATCAGCAGGGATACCTTCTATTTGTTGAGTAACTGCTCCAGCAGGATCATCTCCATGAACATGTGCTTTTCCTAACACAATCAGTCCGCCCCACAAACCTCTTACATTTTGATCGAGATTTGAACCAGCGAGTTGTCCAACTTCTATATCATCAGCAACTGAAGTCATGATAATAGGTTTATCAGAAGTTCCTGCAGCTTCAATTTTACCACCTTGGGCAACTACTAAAACAGATGCGTTTGTTCCAGTTCCGCCAGTAGCTTTAATGATAGTTCCAGCAGGGATAGTTAGTGTAACTCCATCTTTAACAAAAACACGACCATCTAATGTCCATACAACTGAGGCATCTAATGTGGTGTCTTCAGTAATATCACTATCGATCACATACGTTGGAGCCTCAACTTCAACCTCAACCGTTTCGACAACGGTCTCTGTGACAGTATTAGTGACATATTCAACAGTTGGCTCATCATCTGAGCAAGCTATAAAAGCTAATGCTGATAGACTACGAGCGATAAATTTAAAGTTTTTTATTTTCATTTTCTTTTAATTAGAATTCAAGCCAAATGTAGTGGGTTAAACATTTTTTAGTTTTAGTTAAAAGTTAAAGATTGTCTCAGCCATGTTATGAAATCGTTAGCAATAGAATTTCCGCTTAATAATCAAGTAACATTAAGACTACTATTCTATTTTTGCAATATGAAATGGGAATCACTTCTTTCATTAAAACGTTTTGGCGACAACAGTAAACGCTTAAGAAAAGAACAAAATGATCTTCGTTTAGGTTTTGATGTAGACTATGATAGAATTGTATTTTCAAATGCATTTAGAAGCTTGCAAGACAAAACACAAGTCATTCCCTTTTCTAAAACCGACTTTGTGCACACTCGTCTCACACATAGTCTAGAAGTTTCTGTGGTTGCACGTAGTTTAGGGAGATTAGCCGGTAAAGCTCTTCTAGAAAAACACCCTCATTTAGAAGATTTCTTGGGCTATCAGGCTCAAGATTTTGGGGCCATAACCGCAGCCGCAGCGTTGGCCCACGATATAGGTAACCCACCCTTTGGACATAGCGGTGAAAAAGCGATTGGTCATTTTTTTAGAAAAGGGGCAGGACAACTTTTTAAGAGTGAATTAACAGAAGTGCAATACGAAGACCTGTGCCGCTTTGAGGGTAATGCCAATGGATTTAGAATCCTGACAGCCTCTGGTCCGGGAACCCCTGGTGGACTCCGCTTGAGTTATGCCACGTTGGGTGCTTTTATCAAATATCCAAAAGCCAGTTTACCGCATCAGCCCACCCCTCACGTAGCTGATAAAAAATTTGGATTTTTTCAATCTGAGCAGCATTTTTTTCAAGACCTAATGCAGGAACTTTCTCTAAACAACGGGGCTCATTTTTCTAGGCATCCTTTGGCTTATCTAGTTGAAGCAGCAGATGACATTTGCTACACTGTAATTGATTTTGAAGATGGCATAAATTTGGGCTGGATTGGAGAGGAATATGCCCTAGAATATTTGATCAACTTGGTCAGCGACAATCTAGACACAAAGAAATACAACTCTTTGAAACATAAAAATCAACGATTAAGTTATTTGAGAGCTCTCACTATTAATAAATTAATAGGAGATGCCGTCTCGCTTTTTATGACCCATGAGGAGGATATACTTAAGGGCAACTTCTCCAAGGCCTTGATAGAAAAAAGTCAATATAAAGCCCAAATTGAAGATATTATTACGATTAGTATTCAAAATATATATGAATCTCAAGACGTTATTCAAAAAGAAATTGTGGGCTACAAAGTAATAAGTACACTTCTTGAAGCTTTTGTTATGGCAGCTCATCGTTCATATTTGGGAAATACCAACAGTTATGATAAATTATTGCTAAAAGCAGTACCAAATGGAGCAATAAGTTCAGATATTTCAGTATATAATACTTTACTAAGTGCCAGCACCTTTGTAGCCAGTTTGTCTGACGGTAAAGCATTAGAATTAGCAAAAGATATAGGATTTTAGTAGCTGTTCCATTGAGTGTTATTCTTTTATTAGATTTGTGAAAAATTAGCAATGCGTTGGATCTTTTTTATTTTATTTTTTGGTGTCCTTGAATGGTATGCGTTTCAGGCCATAAAGGCATCTACAAACCAACGCATATGGTGGTGGCTCTATTTAAGCATCGCTACTTTTTTATTGATTAACCTATTCATTGGCCTGTTGCAGTTTGATCGAAGTCGAGGGTTCAGCACTTATGAAACCTACAGTTTTGGATTATTTTTTGCATTGTCCGTTTTTCAATTAATGGTTGGAGGGATACTATTACTGGAAGATCTCATCAGAGGAATGAAAGGGCTAATCAACATTGTTTCTCAAACGACAACCTCAGACCATCTTTATTTACCTAAGCGTCGAGTGTTTATCTCTCAGTTAGCTATTACGCTAGGTATGATTCCTTCAGGGGCGCTTATTTATGGCATGTTAAAAGGTAAATACAATTATCAAGTGTTACGTTATACCCTCACCTATGACGATCTTCCCCAATCATTTGATGGATACCAAATCACTCAAATTTCTGACATTCATAGTGGCAGTTTTGACAATGCTGAAAAAGTACAATACGGTATAGATTTGATCAATCAACAAGAATCAGATATTATTCTTTTCACTGGTGATTTGGTAAACAACATAGCTAAAGAAATGCGCCCTTGGCAAAATCAATTTTCAACCCTCAATGCACCCCACGGTGTTTTTTCTGTTTTGGGGAACCATGATTATGGTGATTATTATCAATGGCCTTCAGAACAAGATAAAGTTGATAATATGAATCAGTTATCTACGCTTCAAAAAGAAATGGGATGGACACTTTTGCGCAATGAAAATCATTTTATTCAGCGGGGCAAAGAGAGATTGACTTTGCTTGGTGTAGAAAATTGGGGTACAGGTTTTAAGCGTGCAGGCGATCTAGAGAAGAGCCTTGAAAACGTTCAAGCAAAAGACTTTAAAATTTTAATGTCTCATGATCCCTCTCATTGGGAAGCTCAAGTATTGCCTCATTCTTTTCCTATTCATTTAACCCTAAGTGGACATACACATGGCATGCAATTTGGGATTGATATTCCAGGCTGGATAAAATGGAGTCCAGCAAAATGGCGCTACAAACAGTGGGCTGGCGTTTATGAGCAAGGACAACAAAAAATTAATGTTAATCGTGGGTTTGGATTCCTTGCCTATCCTGGGCGATTTGGAATGTGGCCTGAAATAAGTGTGATCACTTTAAGACGGTCAAAAACAGCGGTTTAGACAATTTCTTTTACATTTGCTCAAACAATCTTTGATTTAAAGTTTTTATTTATGTCAAAATTTGGTGAATTATTAGACGACAAACAACCCTTATTATTGGTTTTTTATAGCCGAGATAATCAGGTTTCCGAGCAAATGCACCCTATATTAAAAGATGTTGCGGCAGCTCTTGGAGACAAAGGGAAGGTTATAAAAATTGATATTGATAAAAACCCCAAACTAGCCAATGCCCTCAGGGTGAAAGTTTTACCTACTTTAATGATTTATAAGCACAGTGAGATGGTTTGGCGACAAAGTGGAGAACAAGATGCCAACACCCTAATTGGACTGCTTCAAGATTATATTTAGTATAAACTACTCTATTTCAACTGCAAATAGGGCTTTCGTTTTTTCATAGTCTTTTTGAATAGTGTCTTTAAGAGCTTGAGGACTTCTTTCAACAACAATAGAGAGCAAAAAGCGATAATCTAGAAATACATCCTGGATAGCTTTTATATATTTTTTTTGATTTTCTGGTGAGACACGGCTAAAGTATTGAAGTTGTTTTTTTATTTCACGATTTACTTTCATTACAAAAGCCTCTGCCTTATTTACCGCTTCTGCCATATAGTAGCCTTCAGCCAATTCTATTAATAGGGTATAATATCTAAGTTCTCCGTAGAAATCGATAAACGGATTGGTAGTAGTTAAAAAGTCATCTATTGCTGTTTCTAAAATGGCTCTGTCTTCATTGGCATGAACCGCTTCAACTAAAGTTCTATATTTTTCTATTTCTGTAAGAATTTCTTCGCCTAGTTCATATTGAGAAGACATCTCAAGCGATTTGAAATATTGCATTTTACTTTTATATTTTCTTGACAAATCCTTAAAAAGAGACTGTGCTTTTTCCTCTTTCCCAATGCGGTAGTAACCGTCAAGAAATGGAACTAACAAACTGTAGTAGCCAAAATAGTCAATAGGCATTTTCTCTAAAGCGAGATCAATGATTTTTTCTGCTTTGTCAAACTTATTTTCATTGATCAGCTTTTCAGCAAGCCTTGCTAGGTTTGAACGAAAGGAGATGCTATTTTTTCTTGTCTCAGGGTCGTGGTAAATGTCAGGACTTTCCGCATTACCCCATTCCCATTTAGTGACAATATTATACATATTCTCTGAGTCTATGCGCCCCATCAAATACGGATTGTTTTTTCCCAATTCAGTCCGTATGGGGACTAATTTGTATACTAAGCCCTCAAGTTGAAGATAATTTTTCATCCAGATATATTCTGATTCAGCATAACTACCGCCAGTGAAATAGAGAGGGCGTTTCCAATCATTATTGGCTAAAATATCGAGCATCATTAGCTGATTTTTAGTGATGCCTGATTCAGGAAGTTCAATATCGATGAAAGGCACAATTTTGTCAGCATCTTTTGCTGAAACCAAGCCACTTTCTAACACATTTTTTTTGTTTACAGGCACCCGAATTTTATTGGTGGGGTAAAAAACAGATTCTTGCTGACTTTTTGGAAGTTGGTTTGGATCTTCGCCAGAGCTTATCAATAAGTTTTTGATTTTAGTTCTTGGGTGATCACTGGCTACCCAATTGACAAAGTCTTTGATATCCCAACGCAAAGAGTCGGCTAAAGGTTGATATCGAATATAATCTCGAACACCATAAGCATAAAGGGGATGTTTTAGTTGTGAGGGTATAGGCTCACTTTCATAGGTTTTACGTTTCATCTGATCAATATACCAGTCGGTGGCTAGTAAACTAGTATTGAGGGTTCTTACATCTGTGCGAAAACCTTCAATTTCTTGAGCATACCACAGTGCAAAAGTGTCATTATCACCAATCGAGAAAATCATAGCACCACTATCCTTTTGAATAGATTGAAGATAGGAGCGCGCAATGGACTGAGCCGTGAAACGTTCAGAGCGATCATGGTCATCCCAATTTTGATAGGCCATCAACAAAGGCACTGCTAAAAAACAAAGCCCAAGGGCAAAACTTTGAAAAAGAGAAGGAAGTTTTGTTTGTTGAATTTTATGGACTAAAGCGCGAGCCCCCATCCCTATCCAAAGTGCAAAAACATAAAAAGAACCTACTAATGCATAATCTCGCTCTCGAGGTTCAAAGGGCCGCTCGTTAAGATAAACCTTTAGCGCCAAACCAGTGAATAAAAATAGGAGCAGGAGGACCCAAAATCTTTTTTGATCTTGTTTGTATAAAAAATAGAGCCCTGAAAGCCCAAGCAAAAAGGGTAAAAAGAAATAAGTGTTTCGTGCTTTGTTATTTTTAGCATCTTCATCAATTTCATTTTGGTTCCCTAACCGCATATTATCAATAAATGGAATGCCACTGATCCAATTTCCATCTAATACATCATAATTTCCTTGCTTGTCGTTTTGTCTACCAGTGAAATTCCACATCAAATAGCGCCAATACATATAACCCATTTGAAATTCAAACATAAACCTTAAATTGCTCCAAAACGAGGGTTTCTCAATTATTAAATAATTAGAATAGGTTTTAAAAAATTCATCATAATTTGCGCCTGTGAGCAATCCTTCTGCGGCCTCTTGTCTAAATTGACTTACTTTTTCTTGCAACTGTGAGATTGAACGATATGCAGGATCAATTGAAAATGATAATGGACCCGCAAAATTCATATAATTAGCCGCATATTCAGCGTTGTGCAAACGAGGTAAAAACCCTTTGTGGTCCTGATGTGTATTGTACCGTGCGTCTTCCCAATAATTGACTATGATATATTTTCCAGTAGATAGGTCTCTTTCATATTTTGGTTTGTCATCTATAAAAGGGATATCTGGGTCTTGACCAGCATAAACATCACTAAACATAGGGCCATAGAAAAGATGTGTGTCAGGATATTGTTCAAGATTATAATAGGCTAAAAGCAAGCGGGCATCGGAGGGTGAATTTTCATTAATCACTGTGTTGGCGTTAGCTCGAATAGGAATCATGATCCATGAAGAAAAACCCAGTAATACGAATAGTACGCACAGAATACCTGTGTTTATATTGACCCAATTTTTCTTTGTTGTGTAACGTAAACTAAAATAAAAAAAAGAAATAAAAACAACAGCAGCAATGAGGGTTCCGCTATTGAAAGGGAGCCCAAAGGTATTTACAAAAAAGACTTCTGCGTTTCCAAAAAAGGCGAGGGTGAGTGGCAACAACATTTTAAAAATGAATAGAAGCACAGCTACCGAAAGGAGATTGGCTACAATAAACCCTTTAAATGTGATTTTATTAGCATTTTTAAAATAATAAAGCATACCAAGAGAGGGAATGGTCAAAAGTGCCATGAAATGCACTCCGAAACACAAACCGATAACAAAGGCCATCAGCAGTAACCAGCGGTCTCCTCGTGGCGTATTCATTTCGTTTTCCCAACGAAGCCCTGTCCAAAACAAAAATGCAAGAAAAAACATAGCCATGGCATATACCTCTGCTTCTACTGCATTAAACCAAAAACTGTCAGAAAAGCAGAAGGCCAATGCACCCAAAGCAGCACTTCCAAAAAAGTTAATCTTTTGAGATAATGATTCTAAACCGGAAAAAGAAGGTATTTTTCGCAATATGAGCGTGAGTGTCCAAAAAAGAAATAAAATGGTGAAAGCACTGGAAAATACTGACATATAATTCACCATTAGAGCAATTTTTTCAGGGCTGGAAGCAAAAGAAGCAAAAAAAGCTCCCATCATCTGGAAAAATGGGGCCCCAGGAGGATGGCCAACTTGTAGTTTAGCTGATGTGGCAATATATTCTGCACAGTCCCAATAACTCGCAGTAGGTTCTACTGTAACTCCAAAAGTGAGCAATGCAATACTGAAGAGCGTCCAACCAATGAGGTTGTTCCAAAATTGATAGTCTTTTTCTATCATATTATCCATAAGACCCTACTAAAGTAAGGATAAAATAAAGAAGAGAAAACCTTTTTTTTACGGTTTAAATAAGCCTTAACAACCTTCCAAGCGGATATTTTGCAAATCTATTTTTAATACTCCTACGAATTCATTTAGACACCTTGAAAATGTTATAAAATTTTCTAAATTTGCACCATCATTGGCCTATGGTGTAACTGGCAACACGTCTGATTTTGGTTCAGAAGAGTCTAGGTTCGAGCCCTAGTAGGCCAACTATTATTTTAGAAGGATAACATCAATAATATCATTTAATTTTCTGTCCAATAGTACACCTTATGCATTTAACTATTCTCTAAGAATAAAAAGAGATAAATACCAATTTCAAATTTCAAATACTTTTACTGAAATAGAAACAATAAAAAACCACTTTTTATATAATACTTTAAGAACTACTGTAACTTGGTTAGAGTTGAGCTAATTCCATTGGTAAGCTTTTTCGAAACATAATATGCATTCTAATTCAAAAGACCCCTTAGAGTACCTCTAGAAAATAAGGATACAGAATCAATTTTTTGAATTACTTTCAAAACCAGAAATAGGTGGTATTACTTTTTTAATTAAATAGAAATCTTAGCTGATTATAAAGAAATATTAGCTGAAATTGTCAGTAAAACTTTAATTGTAGCTCCAAGATTACATGATTATGATGTAAAATCCTACTGAAGGGGGCTATTTTGTTTATAATCAATCAAAACAAAACAAAATGAATATGTCTTAATTGTTTAAGTAGCCCCCAATAATATAATACTATGAGACCGTAAATACGTCACAAGTATTAGAGGCATTCACTTCAACATTGTGAACCACACATTTATTTTCATCAAGGTTAACACAATTAACACATGAATTACTTTGAGATATATTTTTCATATAATTATAATTTACACAAATCTAAAAATATTAATTCATAAATTATTGAAATTCAGTAATATGTATTTAGATCAATTAAAAACAAAGTAATCTTTGATAAACTCAATCTGTAAAAATAAATTCATTAATAAATTAATTAATTTTATTTAGTCTGAGTAAGTTTATACTTGTTTTACCATCCGGTCATCATCTGATAACTATAAACTCACGGTTGGTTTGTTTGTTTATATTCCACGTTGAATAATTCAACGTGGTTTCAACTTTTTGCAGTTTTCAGAGATGAAAAGATTTTAATCGACAAAAAAAAACCGAAAAAATACAAATTGATGGATAAATTTTTAGATTAAAAATTACAAACTCTAGGGATCTTGATAGAACTCACAATAAAAAATGATCCACTTTTCTATAAATAGGGTTAAAAACTCGTAAACCACATTAGGATATAAATTTTTAAACATATTTTTATTAGCTCTACTTGTATATTAAAGTCTAACATTGAGATATGCAATAAATTTTTATAACTTCAATTAACAAATATTACAATTATATTTTCTTTGTTTTATGTATCATAGAGTTTATAGAAGCAAGAGTATCAATTTTTAAATTGAAATGTTATGTAGTAATTTTTAGGTGGAGATGGAATGATTCCAGGTCCTGGGTAACCAGTCGCCCTTCTTGTGAAGTAAGCATTGTCCAATAGATTATTTACACCACATTCAATTTTAATTTTTTTAAAAGTATATGCCAAAGACACATCTAAAATATCGTAAGCTGGAATTAAACCGATTAAACCACTTAAATTGGATTCGATAGCATTTGTAGAATCTGAAAATTGATCTGATATATGTGAATATTGCAAATAGCTAGTGATATTCTTATAACCAAATTTAATTCCTGACTTTAAATTTAGATTAGGGACAAATTCAACACTTTTTCCTACTACACCAGTTTCACTTGAGCTAACATATTCTGAATTTATAATTGAAACATTCGTGAATAAATTAAAATTATACTGGGAGCTATTTGAAAAAATATCTCTGAGATTTATGTCTGCTATCCCTTCCATCCCATAGATTAAAGCATTACCTGTATTTGTTCTGTAAGCTTTTACGTTTCCGTCCTCTAATGCTCTCTGTATAAACCCGATTCTATTATCGTAATTTAATAGAAAGGCGCTAAAATCAAAATTTATAATTTTCTTAAAATTGCCTCTTGTGCCTAAATCAAATGTAAAGCCAGATTCATCTTTAATGTTTGGATTAATTGCGTAAGCAGGATTAATAGTGCTAATGTCTGCAAATGTAACCGAGCGGTAATTCTCTGATATATTTAAGTATAGTTCTAAGAATGAATTGTGTTTGTAACTAACACCTAAACCTGATAACAAAAAAAAGCGTTTGTTAGTTCTAATTTCATTTATTGTTTTATCTGATATTACATTAAAAGCAGCATCTAATAAGATTTGTTTATAATATCCGTCGGCATTGGTATTGATGTATTCAAATCTAAAACCAGGCGTTATAGACAATTTATCTCTAATCTGAAAAATATTTTCTCCAAAAAAAGCAACATTCATATTTGGGTATAAGTAGCTAGATTGGTTTGAATAGTAAGGGTATAAATCAGAGTAAAAGTCAAAATCTGGATCAGTATCAGCAGAACCAGGCCCTTGCCTAGATGTGTTTTTGGACTTATAATACTTCAACCCCACTAAAAATACAGCATCTGTATTTAAAAGATTGTATTCACTCAATAGTTTAGTTTCAAATCCATAGTTATTGAAATCGCCGATGATTAAATCTCGCTCTTCATTAGAGTCAATTTGAGAGACTCTATTAACCCTAAATCCAAGTGCCTTTCTTGAGGCATCTAAACCAAACAGCTGGAACATAAAATTTGTTTTACTATTAAAACTTTTTTTGAATTTTAAATTATATACCAACCAATTTACATCAAACCAATTTCTCGATCTGATACTCTGTAATGGGTCTTCGAAAAACATCTTGTCACTTAATCCACCACCTTGTTGTGCTAAATAGGATAAATAGGTTAGCTCCGCTGTTAGGTTTGTCTCAGAATCAAAAGAGTAATTTAAATGTAAATGAGCGTTATCTGAGACAAATTTGGAGTTGGGTCTAAAGCCACTTCCCTTTTTGTAATTGTAGAAAGAATAATAACTAAAATTTCCATTGGTTCCACTTAACTCCGTAAAATTTGTAACCAAATCGAAACTTCCAAGCGTATTTCGCTGACTTAAACTAATTTTTTTGTCCTTAATTGGCTCTTTAAAAATAAAATTTACCATACCACCGAACTGGGTTCCATATTGTAATGAAGCTGCTCCACGTATAATTTCAATTCTGCTGAGTGCTTCTGCTGGAGGAGTATAATAGCTTTCTGGATATCCAAGTACATCAGCACTTATATCATATCCATTTTGGCGAGTATTAAAATTTGAAGTTCTACTTGGGTCAAGCCCTCTACCTCCAATGTTTAGTTGAAGTCCTGCATCATCATTTTGAAAAATATTCAATCCTGGCACTTGAGAAAAAATTTGTCTTGAGTTATTAGTGGCAAGATTAGCCAGGCTTTCACCTAAAAGAACTACTTCGTTTTTTTTGCCTGAATTTATTGCAGTTCCCTCATAATCTTTAAGTCTTTTCAGAGAAAATATTTTAGCATTTCTAGCGACAACCTCAACATCAGTTAGACTTTCAAAAATAGGACTCAACAGAAATTCAATTCCATTATCAATCTCAGATCCCTTGAATTCTAAAATATTATAACCATATGCAAGAAGTGTTAGATTTGCACTTTTTTTTTGAATTGTTACATTGAGTTCTCCGTTAATATTTGAATATCCCAGCAATCCGGTATCAGTATCATAAAGTTCAGCTCCCTCAATAGAAACTCCTGAGATACTATCCCTAACATAAAACTCAACCTTGAATTCTTGGCCATACATGTAATCACAAATAGCAAGAAAAAAAAGAAAAATACTAGAGCTTAAAAATTTCACGTGAATAAGGGTTTATCCATTTTTTATGGAGCAAAGAAGGCTTGATTTTGTACAAATTAACATTGGGATCAATAAGTCTTTCACTTTTTCTTCCATTAAGTGTAGCAAAGGCATCCACATAAATAGCAACTTCTTTCATACCTCTATCTCTATAAATGTCGCCTAAATAATGAGCAAATTCTAAAATAAAATCAGGTTGAAAGCTCATCTGCTTTTCTTGAAAAGAGGTCAAATAATCCATGTTGTTTACATAAAAAGATGTGTCATTTTGTTCATCAACAATTCTAAAAGAAGCATATCCTTTTTTTTCCACTAGCATTACACGCCATGAAAATCGATATCCTTGTTCAGTCCAGAATAATTCCCCGGGGTAAAGTTTATAACGTAAGGGAAGAAGAAATTGAAAGATTAAACATGTCAGAATAATAAATAATGCGATAGGGCTTTGTTTTTGGTTTTCAGTTTCATTCAAATTAGGTCCGTATTCTGCAAAATGCTTCAATCGATTTATTAATTTACCACATTTTAAAACTAAATTGTCGTGAAGTTTATGATCAAAGAAAATAATGCAGCTTATAATCATAATATATGGGAACATACCTATAGCGGGGAATAAAATCTTAGTCAGTATATGAAAAAAAACTACTAGAAAAAATGCAATCCATCTTGTTCTTTTAATCAAAAGAAAAAAAGGGATTAAACAATCGTATAACATGCCACCCCAACTCATCAGATGGTGAGTTATATTTTTCTGAAGTAAGTTTCCAATAATTGGAATGTCATAGTTTCCTTGAAGCCAAATTTTCAATGGTTGTGCCTCGATTAACCAGTCTGAATTTATCTTTGCAAAACCAGCATAAAAATAAACAATACACAACATTATTTTAATTGAATCAATTGTCCAAATAGGCACTTGTTTAATTTTTTTATTTTTTATTGCATCTATTGAATTATTTGTGGCTGCTGGTAGAAAAATAAGCATGAACGACAACAAGCTTACCAAATAATAATGGTTCAAGTATGTGGTTTTATCCATCAACTCAATATAGGTAAAGCTTAAAAATAGGGCCACAGACGCTAATCTATACTTATAGCCTAGAATCATAAAGAAAGACGAGACCATACAGATCAAAAAAATTACGTAAGTCCATGTTCCAAGTGGCTTTACCCAAGAAAAACCAAAATAGCTAAAATGAAAGTTTGGTTCCAGATACAAGGATTCAATCCATCCGTTATACCAAAACCGAATAATACTAATGAAAATTAATAGCCCAAAAGCAACACGAAAGGTCACGAGTGGATTTGAGGATGTGTAGGATTTGAAATAGCTATTCAAATGATATAACATAACTATATCTTAGTCCCCATCGGCATCCATATAATCAACACCTATATCCATTATTGAGATCATATCTGTTTTGAGTAATATAACACCTTCTTGGAGCTTTTGAAAAACTTCTAATAATTTTATATTGTCATTTTCTACGATATGATAAAAATTATCTTGAAGTAATTCCATTTTTGCCTTCGAATTGTCAAAAGAATTTAAAATTTCATTAGATATTTCATTGCTTTCTTCTAAAAATTCTAGATATGTTTTAAAACTTTCTCCTTGAATTTGATTTGAGACTAAACCAGTTCCCGTAAAAAAATTTCTACACGCTGTAAGGGCTTCGGTAGCGAGGGTTTTTGACAAAGTTTTTGCATAAAATGCCTCTACGTTTTGAGATCGCTTTAGTGCCCATCTGCCAGCAGGAATACCAAACTTATTGGTTCGAAGTCCTTTTTCGTAGTAATATACATAATCATTCACAAGCATATTAAGACTTGATGCGGCATTGTTATCAAAAGAGTTGACAAATTCAGTTTTGTTATCAATCCAATCATTTAATACTAGTGTTGTGTTTGAAATCATTTTGTCGATTACAGTATTCAGATATGAAAGATATCTTCCGTTTTCTTCAGTAAATTTTGATATAATTTCGCTATCTGATTCAGCGATTCCGTAAAGCATGAAATCAACCGCGGGAAAACCTTGCGCAGAAAATTCATTTCTTCCAGCATCCAAGTCTAAATCAGACTTGTATGTATTAGAGTCAATACGATCCAAATTTGAGGGATAAACATTCATTTTTTGGGCGTAATAAATCTCCTCTGCTTTTCCAATATTGAACATTTCAACATATTGCCAGGACTTATATGCATCAACAAAACTAGTTCTTAAGCTTAAAAGAGATGCAATAGAAGTATCAGAAGTAAAAACATCTAATTTATTTCTCAAATCGCTAAGTTTCGAATCTAAAATAGTCAGAGAAGGAACGATTATATTTTCCGTCAAATTAACAAGCATAGCTTGTCTATCAAAACTTTCTTCTAATAATAAGTTGTTGCTTTCACTTTCACTATCAGTTGAACATGATAACAAAAACGAAATTAATATTATGGCAAATGTCTTTTTCATTACAGTATTTAATGTGTAACAAATAGTAAAATAATTTCTTACCTGTCACACATTTTTAGTTAGTTTAATATCTAATTTTTAAATTCCAAATCTTGACTTTATTTCGTTGTGCATTTCAAGAATAGTATTTGCTTCCAAAGTATAAAAGTTTTCAAGTTGAAGAAGGTATGCGTCCACTTCTTCTTTTGTAAAGTATGGTTCATCATTCCCATCATTTGTAAACTGCAGACTTAATACAAATCCGTATCCTTCAGAAAGACCATGAAAAGCATCTCTAATATCGTCTGCTCCACCATTATAATTCTCATAGGCGCCGCTAAGATAATGTACTGCATATTGCCCTACTGCTTTTGAAAGTTCCTGCTTGATAATTTTCGCTTGAACTTCACGCTCTACATAGTCCTTCGAAACAATTGCCGAACGGCCAGCTATGAAAGCATCGTATACTCTCTTTGCAATACCTGGGTCATAGTTTTCCTCTACTTTTTTAAAATACTTCATAAGCAAGTTGCCAGAAGATTCTCCATCAGCAGGTAGACCATTATTCAGGGTAACATCGGCGATCTGTCCGTAGAGATAACCAAACCCTTCATCCCACTTGTGCTCCATATCTGTGTAATTATTGTCACCTGATAATAATTCATTAGTATTATCTTCAGTACGAGTACCAGAATCCAATTGATTTGGGTGGATGTAATTATTAACAATTTGGTCTAAACAAAATGCACCTATTAACCCTTTAAAAAATAATTGGTCAATTTCGTGACCATTTGCTGTAAAATGATAATTTCCATACTGACCGGCATTTCCTTCGGATGCATCAGATACCCAATTTGGGATGATATCGGTGGTGTAGTCTGTTAGCCATTGAACAAATTGCGCTTTAGTTAAAGCATCTCCTCTAAGTGTGGATGCTGAAGTTTTTGAGCCAATAATTTTAGATGTTCCATTCAAGGTTTCGTCAGAAAAACCTCCAGAACCATTATCATCTCCCTGGAACATTAGATTTAAGTCCGCCAAAGAAGCCACGTTATCATTAAGAGCGCTATAAAGTTCATTACTTTGATTAAGTCTTGTGGTTTGGCCTGAGAAACTAACCGTCGATTCAGCATTCCTTTCAAACACGTAGTTTTCAGGTAAAGCGATAGTTGTAGCATCGTCAGTATTTTCCTCACTATTCGATTCATCTTCTGAACTAGTTGAAGAGGTTGTTTCTTCAACTGTAGCTGAAGTATCGACAATATCATCATCAGAATTGTCACATGAAACTAATGTTATTATCATGATAAGCATAAAAGGGTAAAGTAGTTTGCATTTATTATATCTTTTGATTTAATTTTTATTTAGATTGATTATAAACAGTACAAATATATATGATAATTTATTGTTTACAAAAATTATTTAGAAACAATCAAAATAGTTTTATTCTACATGAAAGTTTTAAGAGTATTTAATATTTAATCTAAATGGAAAAACAAAATATTTAAAATCTTAATCGTTCTGTTTCGATTTAGTGATTTACAAGGGTCCTTTGAGCTTATATACTTGATCTAAAAAGACAATCTTAAATTCATTTAAAAAAACCCAGTCATAAACAATATTTTTTTTTTAAATCTTAAAGAAAGAAACTAAAATTTAGTAAATGAAATTTACAAATATTAAAAATTCCAACTATATCTAAACGAAATCAAAAAAGTTTGAAGAAGCATTAAATTCCCCAAGAATTTATCATTTTGTAGATAAATTGAATATGGTTTGCTGTATGGTTTTTTTTCTAATTTTTAAAATTAGGTTATCGGATTCAATGAAAATTAAAATAAATTTTAATTAAAGAGAATTACACCATTAGCTTTTAAAGAAAGTATTTCTTTAGGGTCATTAATTTCTTGTATAGAAGATTCTGATTCCCCTCTATCGCGTGCATAATGTCTTAATTCTTCCACAGAAATGTTTCTCACATAAGCCTCACCACTAACAATGACCTCTTTACCTTTTATATCTTTGGGAACAAAAAATCCATAATCTTTAAAGTTTACCATTACTTGATTATCATTGCCTATATCTAACTTCATCCAACACCCCTTTACTTGACAAACATCAGTCACCTTAGCCTTGAAAGATGTATTAAATTTTTCAGTTGAGCTATATAGTCCAGCAACCTGAACTGTACTTATAATTTTTTGATTTGCAATGTCTTCTCCGAAAGTTTTTGTTTGACTAAAAGCTAGTGTTATATTAAATAAAAAAAATACTACGACATACTTCATTGTAAATAATTTACATCAAAAGTATAAAATCTTTATAATTCCAAATCCTACTTTTAAATATTTGTAATATTGATGCAAACAGATTTATGTAAAAGTTGAGTATAATACTTTATGAACTTAAAGTAATTCTTAATTATCTATTAATAAATTGATATAACAATAGATTTATTTAACTAAAAACTGAATTTTTCTAAGTTCGATTGTTGAAATCTTAATTTTATAAAAGTTGCAAATATATCAACTCAGCTTTTGTTATTATTCCAATAAACCTTTTTGCAACTTTGTTGCATTTGCAAAATCTCTTTATTATTTTTGCCAATTAACTTCTATGACTTGAAAAAAATTAAATATTTGAATAATAGTACAGATTTTTATGGTATTGTAACAGCTTCACTTTGTTTGCTTCATTGTATCTCTACACCATTAATTATTATTTCATCTTCATATTTAATCTCGGAATTTTCAATGTTATATACATTTTGGAAAGGCTTAGATTATGTGTTTATATCCATTTCGTTTTTTTTAGTTTATTTTTCAGCACAATTTACAAAACTCAAAATGATGAAGTTTTTATTTTGGGGGAGCTGGTTTATCCTTTTTGTATTAATAATTAATGAAAAAACTGAATATATTCAACTTTCTGAGTATCTGACTTACCTTGCTGCTTCAATCCTTTCCCTTCTACATTTCTATAATTTAAAGTACTTGTAAATGATTGATAAAAAGCTTCCGGTTACAGTTTTAAGCGGATTTTTAGGAGCGGGGAAAACCACATTGCTAAATCACATACTTCATAATAAAGAAGATTTGAAAGTGGCTGTTATTGTCAATGATATGAGTGAGATAAATGTTGACGTTGACCTAGTAAAAAGTGAAAATATACTTTCCCGTACTGATGAGAAATTGGTTGAAATGAGCAATGGTTGCATATGTTGTACCCTTCGCGAAGATTTAATGATAGAAGTAGAAAGATTGGCAAAAGAGAATAGGTTTGATTATTTACTAATTGAAAGTACTGGTATTAGTGAACCTATACCAGTAGCACAAACATTCTCTTTTATTGATGAAGAAAGTGGAATTGACTTGTCTCGGTATAGTTATATTGACACGATGGTTACAGTAGTGGATACTTTTAATTTCTTTAATGATTTTGGTAGTCCTGAAACTCTGATGGATAGGAAGTTAACAGATATGGAAGGTGATCACCGAACAATTGTGGATCTTTTAACAGATCAGGTGGAGTTCGCCAACGTAATTATTTTAAACAAGACAGACCTAGTAACAAAAAAAGAATTGTCTTTTTTAAGAAAGACATTGAACAAATTAAACCCATCTGCGAAATTAATTGAATCAACTTTTAGTAAAATAAATCCAAAAGAAATATTGAACACTGCTATGTTTGATTTTGAGGAAGCTGAACAAAATGCAGGTTGGATTGAAGAATTAAAAAAAGAAGAACACACTCCTGAAACCGAAGAATATGGAATCTCTTCATTTGTTTACAGGAATAAAAAACCCTTTGATCCTTTTCGATTTTGGCAATTCATACAACAAGGTTTTCCAACATCTGTTATTAGAAGTAAGGGATTATTTTGGCTAGCATCTCGACCAAATCAAGCATTAATCTGGGGACAGGCTGGCGGTTCACTTAAAGCCGACAGTGCAGGAGTTTGGTGGTCTAGTATGACTTTTGAAAACCGAATCCAACAAATGCCTTTTCTGGAAAATCAACAGGAGATAGAAAGTGATTGGGATATCAATTTTGGAGATCGTAAAAACGAAATAGTCTTTATAGGACAAAATATGAATGAAATTTTTATAAAATCACTAATGGATAGATGCTTATCTACAGATAAAGAATTGAAAACAGGACAATGGGAAAAAGGTTACGAAGACGATTGGCCTGTTGAAAGAGCTTATTCTGTTTAATTTTGTATTTAAACTAAAATTTATCAAAAATGGTAACAAAAGAATCAGTAATCGAAGTACAACAAAAATGGGGAAATGGCGTAGTAAAAATCGGGTCATTAAAAGAAAATAGAACAGAATGTGAAGCATATGCTAGCGAATTTCTTGATGAACGATATGCTTTTGAAACGGGTAGTGTATTGTTTAAACCAACAAAGTGTGAAAAAGAGCAATTTAGATCAACAAAATCCGAAGCACTGTCCTATTTTATAGCCGGTGAAGATAGAGTTTGTGAAGAAGACAAAGGGTTTGCGATACAACCTTGGACGAAGGTGAGATTTGAAAATACAGGATTCATATTAGAAGAAAAAAGAGCTATTTCAATGGGGAACTACTTTTTTACTGATCTCAGTGGCAACGAAGCAAAAGTGGAATATACATTTGGTTACAAATTAATTGAGGGGAAATTAAAGATTGATGTTCATCACTCATCATTTCCATTTGTAAATTAGAAGTAGCTAAAATATTAATTACACTTTTTCTTTAACATTCAACAGATTGCTTTGAATCCCTAATCTGTTTAGAGAATAAGTAGAAGATTTAGTTTTGAGCCAGTATTGGTGTCTCATTTTAATATCACTCGATAATTCTTTTCCCAGCATTTTTATAGTACTTGATAGTATTCTTGGGATATGTTAGTGAGAAATATCTTTTTTTCTATAATTCATTGCCTATTTGAAAATTAATGGATCTCAAATTTTCTTAAAACTCACGAATTTTTCCTTCCATTTACATCATCCTAGACAAAAAGTTTGATTAAATATTTTCAACTTATAATTGTTAATTTTATGTCGAGCTTTTTTGTTAAATGTAAAAATTTGATTTTATAATATTTATTCACACTGTATGCAAAGATTTATTGCGTGGAACTAGGATAGGGAAGGAATAATAGAAAGAGATTAAAGATTTAAATTTATTAAATTACAATTCATCAGTAAATTTTTAAATGATTAGGAAATTATTTTTTTCTTTTGGACCAGAGGAGTCTAGATTCTTGCCCCATTATGATAACACCAGTATCTTTACCTTTTTTTAAATTTTTTTTAATTTAAAATGTGGGCGGATTTCTTCAGTTTAGAAGAAAATGGTACTAAGAACCCAGTTAAATATGCACATATGAAAAAATTTATAGTTCTTTTTTTCTTGATTTTGAATTTGTTTCTCTTGAATGAGTGTTTGGGACAAAAAGGCAAGACTAACGAAAACTACACTTTTAAAAAGGGAGATTTAAATGGCATTGGTAAGTGGTATATGGGGAGAGAAATTGCTCATGTAATGGGTTATCAGGGGATTAGATGGCTAGAAAGATCTAGTCGTGAAAAAGAAGAAAATGTTTCTAAGTTGATTGAAAACATGAAAATAAAAGCTACTGATACTATTGCTGATATTGGAGCTGGGTCTGGATATCATTCATTTAGGATGGCTAAATTGGTCCCTGAAGGTCTTGTATATGCTGTAGATATTCAATCTGAAATGTTGATGCAGATTGAAAAGGCGAAAGAGTCTAGAAAAATCAAAAATGTAGAAACAATTATTGGAAGAGAAAAAAGTATTCAATTATCCAAAAATTCAGTGAACAAAATTTTAATGGTTGATGTATATCATGAGTTTAATTACCCAATGGAAATGATAGAATCCATCAAAAAAGCATTGAAGCCCAATGGGCAATTATTTTTAATTGAATATAGGGGTGAGGATCCAGATGTACCAATCAAAAAAATTCATAAAATGACAGAAAAACAAGCGGTCAAAGAGATGGAAGCCGTTGGTTTCAAACTTGAAAAAAATATTCAAAATTTACCTTGGCAGCATTGCTTGATTTTTGAGGAAAAATAATCTCATCCATTGATTCATTTCTTGATATTAGAATTCCAAAGGCGTTCATCATTATTCTGCTACTTCCTCTGAAACATTCTCGGCATTACCCTTTCCCTCCAGTTTAATTCTAAGAACTATTTCGTGTGTTTTGAGGTTGAGTTGGGAGAGACTACTCACTGTTGCTGTTTCGTATGCATACCCAAGATCAAAAACACCCAAGGAGAGCATGGCTAAAAGAGCAATAGAGCTGTTAGTTCTCAGAGAGACACCCGCATCAAGTTTATTTTGCCAACTACCAATAGCTGTGAAGTCAGCCGTTGTAGGAAGTCCTTTGACTTTTCTAAGCATTAGTGAAGGTTTTAATAAAAAATCACCCCCAATGGCAAAATCAGCACCCCCACCAAGGTATGAGTGTCTTTGGTCCTTTGCTGTTATGGCGAGTTGACTGTCATTGCGTTTGGTATTAAGTAGTCTAGGGATAGAAAAAGACACCCAAAAGGTGGCTGCTTTATAATAGGCCCCAGCTCCAATATTAGGGCTAAATTTACTGGTGGAGACTTGCGAAGGATCGCTAGGCGAATAAATCTTTAAAAGAGTCGGATCAGCATTATAAAAATTGCCACCACCCTTGAGACCCAAAAAGAGTTGGGCATCACTGCCCATTTGAAGCCTGTAGGAGAAATCGATATAGGCAAAAGTTTGTTGTTCAACAAAGACTTTGTCAGAGACCACGGAAAGTCCCAAACCGACATTATTTTCTCTAGCCGAAGAATAAGAAAAAGCCAATGTTCTTGGAGCCTCATCCACGGCAGCCCATTGAGTTCTGGATGTGAAAGAGAAAAGGTTATCCGC
>CENX01037620.1_pt1 | contig 24665 bp, 16 predicted proteins | sample 361321 | NCBI WGS metagenome assembly CENX01 (sample SAMEA2619678, study PRJEB7988) | marine metagenome | isolation source: saline water (ENVO:00002010), including | reverse complement strand
CAAAAAGATAAAAAGAAAATATTACTATCTTCCTTAAAGGATAAAAGTAAAAATATTAGTTGGGAACAAGCTCTTAAATTTATAAGTATCTTGTCAAAAGAAATAAAAAAAAATGTAAACAAAGGTGATAGATGTTTACTAGTCTCGGAAAATAGACCAGAGTGGTTCATTTCAGATTTATCTATAATGTTATCAGGAGCTATAACAGTTCCAACATATACAACTTATGTGGAAAAAGATTATGAGTATATAATTAATGACTGTACGCCATCAGTTATCTTTGTCTCAAATAATGAACAATTCATAAAATTAAAAAATATAATAAATAATAAAAAATTTATTAAAAGAATATTTTCTTTTGAAAAGTTGGATGATTTTGATGAAATAAAATATGTTAATATAAATAATCTATTTTTGGAAACAACTTATACAAATGATAACTTTAAAATTGAATTAACTCGTAAAGATCCTGCTTGCATAATTTATACATCTGGAACGCAAGGTAACCCAAAAGGTGTTATATTAAGTCATGGTGGAATCTTAAATAATTGTGAAGGTGCAATTGAAATTTTAAAACCATTAATAACAAAAGATCAAACAAGATTTTTGACCTGGTTACCTTTATCACATTCATACGAACATACAGTTCAATTTGTTCAAATAACTGTTTCTGCAAGAATTTATTATGCAGAAAGTATAGATAAATTAATAAAAAATATGAATGAGTGTAGCCCAGAAATAATGACAGCTGTTCCTAGATTTTATCAAAATCTTTATCAAAAAATTAATTCAAGTTTTAATAAAGCAACAGGATTAAAAAAAATCTTGGTCCGAAAAATGTTAAATCTTGGATATAAAAAAATCAAGAAAGAGAATTTAAGTTTTATAGAAAAAATTCAGGATAATATTATTGACAAAATTGTGAGAAAAAAAATCAAAGCACAATTTGGAGGTTCGCTTAAAACCTTTGTTTCAGGTGGGGGGGCTCTTGATAAAGAAGTTGGTTTTTTTCTTAATGCGATAGGTTTGCCTACATTACAAGGATATGGTTTAACTGAGACATCTCCAGTAGTAAGTTGCAATCCTATAACTGATATAAGAGTGGAAACTGTAGGACTTCCATTTAAAGGAAATACAGTAAAAATTGCTGAGGATGGAGAAATTCTTGTGAAAGGAGAGAACGTTATGCTTGGTTATTGGAATAACAAACATGAAACAGATAAAGTTTTAAAAAATGGATGGCTTTATACAGGAGACATTGGAATTTTTGAAAATAATTATTTAAGAATAACAGATAGAAAAAAAGACATTATAATTACACCAGGTGGTGACAATATTTCGCCGATAAAAATTGAAAATGAATTGGTCCATTCAGGTTTTTTTGATCAAGCAGTTGTCTACGGCGAAAATAAACCATATCTTACTGCACTATTAGTTTTAAATGATGAAAAAAAATCATTAAGTAAAGACAAAATTGAACAAGAAATTGAAAATGTTAACAAAAGATTATCTAAAATAGAAAATATAAAAAAATATTTCACTATTGAAGAAAAATTTTCAATTGAAAATGGAATGTTAACACCAACACTTAAGTTTAAAAGATTTAAGATTATAGAAAAATATAAAAACTCTTTTGAAAAACTTTATTAAAAGTTTAAAAAAAATTGTTTATTAATCGCTATTTATCTAACTTTTTTAAGTATTTGTTAAATTTAAAAAAAAATATTTTTTTTAGAAATTTTGAAACTAATTAAAGATTTGACATAACTATTCAAAAAAAATAAAAATGTACTTAATAAACGAATCATAAAGATTCGAAAAAAAGGGAGCTAAAGATGGCTAAAAGAAGAAAAAAAGCTAAAAAAGCTAAAAAGAAAGCTAAGAAAGCTAAAAAAAGAAGAAGAAGAAGATAGTTTAGTATTCTTTTTTAATTAATAACGCTTCTCATGGCGATTGCGTGGGAAGCGTTTTTTTTTACACGTTTTCTTGAACTTCGGCTTCTTGACTATCTTGTTTTACTTCTTTTACTTCTGGTTTAGGTTTTTCGATTTTTCTTTCTAAATTTCTTTTTAAAGCTTTATCAAGTTTTTTTTGAGTATCTTCATAGTTCAGCCCCATGACTATCTGGAACTCTGAAAGAATTCTTTCATATGCTTTTTCGAATAATTGTCTCTCACTGTAAGATTGATCAATCATTAAATCCTCACCCTTATTTAAATCTCTAACAACTTCAGCTAACTCATATATTTTACCTGAAGATATTTTCGCTTCGTATTCTTGTGCTCTTCTACTCCACATAGATCTCTTTATTTTTGGTTTTCCTTTCAAAATACTAATACACTTGTTCACTTGATTTATAGTTGCTAAAGGTCTTAAATGAGACTGTTTATTTACAGGTACCATCCCATTAGCTTTATCTTTTTCAAATTTAAGTATGTATGTTTCTACATCAATTCCACCAATATTGATTTTTTTAAATTCTGTAATTTGGCCAACGCCATGTTTTGGATAAACAACATAGTCTTTAACTTTGTAAATTCTTTTTTCAGATTGTTGTTTTTTAATTTTTTTTATTTCAGGTTTTTGCTCATTTGACTTTGAAATTCTGAGTTTATCGTTTTTATTCTCACCTTCGGTTTTCTTTGGAATAATTTTTGTTTTTTTTGGTAATTTAATTTTTTCAATTTTTTTTTTTTTATAAGCTTTTTTTATTACTTTTTTTTTAGAAACTTTCTTCTTTTTAGTTAATATTTTTTTTTCTTTAAAGGTTTTCTTTAAAATATTTTTCAAACTTATTTTCTTCATTTTCAAATTTTTTATGATCTTCTGGTGGATCTTTCTTCTCTGTGATATTCGGCCAAATTTCTGAATACTTTTTGTTTACTTCTACCCATTTTTCAGTTCCGCTTTCTGTGTCTGCTTCGATGGCCCCTATTGGACACTCTGGTTCACAAACGCCACAATCTATACACTCATCAGGTTTAATTACAAGCATATTTTTTCCTTCGTAAAAACAATCAACTGGACAAACCTCAACACAGTCCATTAATTTACACTTAATACATTTGTCGTTTACAATATATGTCATTAAATTTTACTAGATTTTACCCTTTCTTTAATATCCCCAACAGTTTTGTTATCTAAATAAAGAAGACCAGATAATCTTCTCATTAAATTCGACTCATAAGTATCTGATTGATTATCAGAGAATATAATCTTCCATAATGCTTCAACTATTTTTATTTTATCTTCTTCATTTAGATTTTTTACTTCTTTTGTAAAATCTAGAATTTGAATACTTTCATTCTCTAATTTCTCTGCCTCTAAGATAATTGTATCAATGTTTTCTTCAGTTTCTGAAAGATCAATTATTGTTCTTTTAATAATATCTTTTTCTTTTTCGGTGTATATTTGATCAATTTTTGCTGCATGAATTAATAGCGCCGCAGTATTAATTAAATTTTGGTTTGGATTTTCTTTACTTTTGTTTTTTAGATTAAATATCATTTTAAGTTTAGTTCATTCAATATATTAAAAGGGTTATCTTTATTTACATTTTTGCTTTTATTATTCTTATTAATCTTTTTTGGAGTGTATTTGAAATAGGTATTATTGTCTCTTTCAAATGTCTTATAGTTCATTTTTTTTATTAAATATAAAAAGTTTTCTTTATTGCATCCCAAAAGATTAAGCATTTCTGGAACAAGTTTAATTTCTTTTGTATTTTCATCAACAGTATCCATTATTTTTATAAATAATCTCTCTAAAATATCAATTCTAACAAAATATTTTTCGAAGTATTCAAATCCACATAAAAGCATAAATTTTTTATCTACACGTTCTGTCTTTTCAACAAAATTTAAACCAAATGTTGGGGGGTTGAACTCAAAAAATTTCTGATGGAAGTTTTTCCATAAGAGTATTCTAAGTTTAACTGCATTTGGTTTAAATAATTTAAATAAAAAGATATGATATCTACCAAAACGTAAACCATAAGTTCGTAATATTTTTCTTTGTACTTGATCTAATTTTGATAAAAATTTTGTTACCTCCTCTCTTTTTACTACACCATTATTTTCATAAATATGGTAAGCTAAAGCTCTTAAATCAGGATTTTTCTCTTTTATTAATTTTAAACTAATTAAACTTTCAAGATTTTCAAAAATAGTTTTACCTATCCAGTCACTTAAATATTTTTGAAGTTTAATTCTATCTGAATTTTCAACCATTTCGTCAATTAATAAATCAACTTTAGGATTTAAATAATCTTTCCCAGGATAAATTCTAGCTATTGGAAATTTTTTCCAATAGATTTTAAAATCCTCTTTCAGTTCAATTATTCCTGTATTTAAAATTTGTTCGATTCTTTTTAAAATTTCTGGCCCCACATTTTGTCTTGCAGCTTTTTTTAATGATTTAATGTCTGTATCGAGTGCTCCAATTTTTAGATCTAAATCTAATTTTAAACCCTTTAATGTTCCAATATACTCGTTATTTATCATAACTTTTTCTTCATCTATGATTTTAGTTTTAAATTCAATATCTTGTTTAAGACCTCTTGCTAATACGCTAGCTCGTTTATCAATAAAACTTTTTGTTAATTCTTCATGAAGTCTATCTGATAATTTATCTTCCAAAAATTTTGTTCTTTCAATCCAGTAATCCTGATTTTCTACCCAGTTGGCTTTATTGGTTACATATGACCATGTTCTTACATTTGCAATTCTATTTGATATAGAGTCAACATTTCCATCAAGCTTATCAAGATAAGTCAATTGCTGTTTTAAATATTGATTGGGAATTCTTTTATTTTTGCTAATTAAAAATTCAAATACTTTTTTTACAACTTCATAGTGGTGACCATATGTTTTTTTTACAAAATCTGGAATTTGACAACATTCCCAAAGTATTTTTAATTTATTATTATCATTACTAAAATCATATAACTTATTATCTTTTAAAAAATATTTTAAAACTTTTTCATCCTCACATTCATGTATTCTTCTGAGCCAACTTTCGTAAGGTTTTTCCTCTAATGATCTAATCAGGCTTTCACTACTTGAAAAATTTAAATTTGAGTTTCTCCAAAAGATTGAATTAATTTCAGGAAAATTATGACCCTCCAAAAGATCAACTTCTTCTGAATTTAATGGGTCACAATCACCTGTTACACCAAAATATCCATCATTTAAATGTCTTCCTGCACGACCTGCTATTTGACCTATTTCTGGAAGTCTAAGTCTCCTTAATTTTTTACCATCGAATTTTTTTAAACTTGAAAAATATACATTATCTAAATCCATATTAATTCCCATACCAATTGCATCCGTAGCAACTAAGTAATCAACATCCCCAGATTGATATAAGTTTACTTGCGCATTTCTAGTTTTTGGGCTAAGTGAACCCATAACTATTGCAGACCCACCCTTCTGCCTTCTTATTAGTTCAGCAATTGCATAAACTTCCTCTGCTGAAAAAGCTATGATTGCGCTTTTTCTCTCGATTCTTGATATTTTTTTATGTCCTGAATATCTTAATTTTGAAAGCCTTCCTTTATTTTTAAATTCAATATCTTCATCTAATTTTGAAATTATACTCTTTACGGTATTTGATCCCATGAACATTGTGAGCTTTTGACCTCTTAGATACAACAATCTCTCTGTAAATATGTGTCCTCTTTCATGATCATTGCACATTTGAATTTCATCTATTCCAACAAAGTCTAATTTTTTATCTATGGGCATAGACTCGACTGTACAAAGATAATATTGAGCATCGCTTGGAATAATCTTCTCTTCACCAGTTATTAAAGCTACTTTGTTTTTGTCTATTTTTTTTACAACTTTGTCATAAACCTCTCTAGCAAGAAGTCTTAAAGGAAACCCTATCATTCCACTGTCAAATGAGAGCATTGTCTCTATGGCTTGGAATGTTTTGCCAGTATTTGTTGGACCAAGAACAGCGTTAATTTTATTTTTACTCATTCCTACTTTTTGTGGTTAATTAATTTGTCCTACTACATGTTGTTACTACAAAAGAACAAAAATAGTCTAAAACTAGTCCGAATCATACTTAAAAAAGTTCTCATTTAGTAAATTTATTAAGTTAAGAATAACATATAAAAAAATAATTCTATATAAATTTTTATGACCAAAAAATTATGGGAAGCATCAAATAAAATCAAAATAGAGTCGAACTTATTTAAATTTGAAAATTTTTTGAAAAATAACTTTAATTATAAAGTTTCTAAAAATTATAAAAAAGTACTTAGATGGAGTATTAAAAATCCAAGAAATTTTTGGAGCTCAGTTTGGGATTTTTCCAAGGTTAAAGGGACAAAAAAGAATAAATTTATACTTACAAAAAACCCTTTAAAAAATAAATATTTTTATAAATCTAAATTAAACTTTGCCGAAAACCTTCTTACAAAAAAAAATGGTGATAAAGCAATAACATTTATTAGTGAAAATGGATTTAAAGAAAAAAGAAATTGGAAGGAATTAAATATAAATGTCTCAAATATACAATCATTTTATAAAAAACTTAATATTAGAGCCAAAGATAGAATAGCTGCTTACACTCCAAATATAATTGAAACAGTCGAATTTTTTCTTGCCACCTCCTCACTAGGATGTATTTGGTCCTCATGTTCGCCAGACTTTGGTACAGAAGGTGTAATAGAAAGATTTAAACAAATTAACCCCAAAATTTTGATAATTTGCGATAGATATTATTATAACGGAAAAGAAATTAATATTTTAAAAAGACTTCCTAAGATTTTAAAGAAAATTAAATCAATAGAAACTATTATAATACTCAGTTATCCAGGTAAAAGAGCACTTAAACATAAAGCTAAATTAAAAAATATACTTTATTGGAATAAAATAAAAAAAAATAAAAACATACAAATTGAATTCAAAAAGTTTGATTTCGATCACGAGCTTGCAATTTTATATTCAAGTGGAACTACTGGTAAACCAAAATGTATATGTCATAGATCAGGTGGTGTATTATTACAACATTTAAAAGAACATCAATTACATTGTGAAATAAATCCCGGCGATAACGTTTTTTATTTTACCACATGTGGATGGATGATGTGGAACTGGCTTGTAAGCTGTCTAGCATCTAAAGCCTCAATAGTATTATTTGACGGCTTTCCAATGTATAAAAGAAACGATTTATTATTAAAAATTGCTGAAGACGAAAAAATTACATTATTTGGTGTAAGTGCGAAGTATATAGATTCCTTAAACAAATTAAATGTTTCAAAAAAAAAAAATAAATTAAAATATTTAAAAACAATATGCTCAACCGGATCACCCCTTTCTGAAGATAGTTTTGAGTATGTATATAAAAAAATTAAATCAGATGTACATTTATCTTCAATATCAGGAGGTACTGACATAGTTTCTTGTTTTGTGCTTGGAAATATTTACCAGCCAGTAATTAAAGGAGAAATACAAAACAACGGACTAGGAATGGATGTAGGCGTTTACAGTGAAAAAGGAAACTTATTATTTAATAAAAAAGGAGAACTTATTTGTAAAAATTCATTTCCATCAATGCCAAAAAAATTTTGGAATGATAGAAATAATCTAAAATATAAAAATGCTTACTTTAATAAATTTAAAAATATTTGGCATCATGGAGATTATGCGGAAAGGAAAAATAATGGTGGTTATATTATTTACGGAAGATCTGATGCAACACTTAATCCAGGGGGAGTTAGATTAGGAACTGCAGAAATATATTCTGTAGTAGAAAAATTCAAAGAAATAAAAGAAGCGCTAGTTGTTGGGCAAAATTGGGATAATGATGTTAGGATAATACTATTTTTAATTATGAACAAAGAGTATTCTCTTAGTGATATATTAAAAAAAAAAATAAAAATGCAAATTAGATCTAGTGCATCTCCAAGACATGTTCCGTCAAAAATAATTAAAGTCAAAGACATTCCAAGAACAAAAAATGGCAAAATTGTAGAGATAGCAGTAAAGAATATTATCGAGGGAAATAGGATTAAAAATAAACAAGCTTTAGCCGATCCAAAAGTATTAGATTATTTCAAAAACTTACAAGAGTTAAATGATTAAAAAAATTATTCAAAATTTAAAACCTTCATCGACCTTATTAATAAACGAAAAATCCAAACAACTAGAAAAAGATGGCAAAGAAGTTTTTAAATTTGGTTTTGGACAATCTCCGTTTGAAATACCTGAGGATATTGTCAATGAACTTAAAAATAACTCCCATAAAAATAAATATTTGCCCATGCAGGGGTTACCTGAATTAAGAGAAGCTATCGCGAGTTATTATATTAAAAATAAAAATTATAAATGTAATAAAAATAATATTATTATTGGTCCAGGATCAAAAGAATTAATGTTTTTACTACATATCTTGTTTGATGGAGATGTGATACTTTCAACCCCTAGCTGGGTATCATACGCACCACAAGCTATTATTGGTAGAAATAATATTCATTGGATAGAAACAAAAAGAGAAAATAATTGGTTTCCCTCAGGTGACCAAATAGAGGCAATAGTTTCAAAAAATAGTAAAAAAAATTATTTACTTTTTCTCAATTCTCCTAACAATCCTTCAGGTCAAGTTTGCGAAAATTTCAACGATATTTTTGAAATTACAAAAAAATTTAACTTAATTATACTATCAGATGAAATTTATTCAGAATTAAGTTTTGAGAACAAATTTAAATCTATTTCAAGTATTTGTAAGGATAAAACAATAATAAGCTCAGGATTAAGCAAATGGTGTGGTGCTGGGGGTTGGAGATTGGGTTTTTTTATAATTCCAGATAGTTTATCAAAGATAAAAGATAATTTAAAAATTCTTGCGAGCGAAACATTTTCCTCTGTAAGTGCACCTATTCAATATGCAGCTATTAATGCTTATACTAATGATCATAGTGATTTTATATTTAATAGTGCATCAATTCTGAAAAATATAGGTGAATTTGTTCACCTAAACTTAAATTCAAATAATGTTGTAATAAATAAACCTCAGGGTGGATTTTATTTAATGCCAGAATTTACAAATAAAAATTTTAATACCTCAAGTGAAATGTGTGAAAATATATTAAAAGAAACAGGTGTTGCACTTTTACCAGGATCAGATTTTGGATTTTCAGAAAAAAAAATGATCGCAAGATTAAGTTTTACTGATTTTAACGGAAAAAAAATAATGGAAGAATTTAGATTAAATAAATTAAAAAAATCTGATTTAATCGAAAGCTTTGCCCCCAAGATTGTAGAAGGAACCAAAAGACTTAAAGAATGGTCAGATTGGGCTAAATAATCCTTTAATAGCATTATTTAGAAAACTAGACATCCTTACAAATTCTTGATTAACTTAACTATTAAATAAAGCAAAGGGGAAATATGAAAAAAATAATATCAACCTTATCTAGCGCTCTGCTTATTTTTATTGCGTCATTCTCTATGACAAATATAGCAAAATCAGCTGAGTTCTTTACGATAGGAACAGGCGGACCAACTGGAGTTTATTTCCAGACTGGTAACGCTATCTGCAAAATGTTGCACAAATACGCAACTAGTTCAGAACATGGTAGAAAAAAAGCCGCTACTGAAAAAGCATACAGATGTACCGCTCCATCAACTGGTGGATCAAACTATAATATTGGTCAAATTAAAGATGGTGAGTTTCAATTTGGTGTTGCTCAATCAGACTGGCAATTCCATGCTTATAATGGTTCTAGCAAATGGGAAGGAAAACAATTTTCAAATTTGAGAGCTGTTTTTTCTGTTCACAACGAACCTTTTCAAATATGGGCTAGAAAAAAAGCTAAGATTAAAGACTTTAAAGGATTAAAAGGAAAAGTAGTAAATATTGGAAATCCAGGCTCTGGTCAAAGAGGAACAATGGAAGAGCTTATGAAAGCCATGGGTGTTGATAATGGTTATTTTAAGTCTGTAACAGAGTTAACTTCTTCGGAACAGGTCAAGGCTTTATGCGATGGAAAAATTGATGCTTTTGGATATTCTGTTGGTTTTCCAAATGGAGCAATGGAGCAAGCTGCTACTTGTGGAGCGAAAGCATCTCCAATTAATCTTACAGGATCTGAGGTACAAGGTTTAATAGATGGTGCAGATTATTACGCTCAAGCAATAATTCCTGCTGGAACTTATTCAAATCAAAAAAAGGATGCAACTACGTTTGGAGTTAAAGCAACAGTAGTTACTAGTGCAGATGTTTCAGAGGAGCTTGTTTATCTTGTAACAAAAGCGGTGTTTGAAAACTTTGATGATTTTAGAAAACAACATCCTGCCTTTGGACCATTGGAAAAGAAAAATATGATTGCAGATGGTTTATCAGCGCCACTACATCCAGGTGCATTGAAGTATTATAAAGAAGCTGGATTAATGTAATATAAAAATTAATTTAAAGGCCCAATATGTTTATTGGGCCTTTTTTTATTGTATAGTATCAATTAAATGAATAAAAATTTTGATACTCCTGTTAAAGACAAGATCCAGGAAGACCTTTCACCAACCAAAAAATTATCAGGATTACATCTAAAAATAGTCTTAGCAATTGCAATTGCCTGGTCTCTATTTCAGTTATGGTATGCATCACCTTTTCCTTTTTGGTTTAATTTTGGAATGTTTAAAGGTTTACCGGCTAGAGCAATTCATTTAGGATTTGCGTTACTACTAGCATTTTTAATTTTTCCAATTAGTAGAACAAAAAAAATAAGTTTTTTTGATATGCTTATTGCGATTATTGGTGCCTTTTGTTGTTTGTATATATATCTTTATTATGACCAACTGGTTGATAGAGGAGGAATACTTTTAAAAATTGATTTAATTGGATTTAAGTTTCCCTTAGAATTAATAATTGGAATAGTTGGAATTTTAATACTATTAGAAGCTACAAGAAGAGTTATCGGAATTCCACTTGTAATAATAGCTGTTCTTTTTTTGTTATTTTCTTACTTTGGAAAATATGCACCTGAAATAATATCTCATGGTGGCCTTTCATTAAAAAGACTTATTGGTTTCCATTGGTTTGATCAAGAAGCAATATTTGGAATTCCAATAGGTGTTTCTGTTGACTTTATATTTCTTTTTGTTTTGTTTGGAGCATTACTAGAAACAGCCGGAGGTGGTCAATATTTTTTAGATTTAGCATTTGCAATGGTTGGTAAAACAAGAGGTGGACCAGCTAAAGCAGCAATATTAGGATCTGGAATGACGGGAATGATTTCAGGCTCATCAGTTGCTAATACTGTTACTACTGGTACTTTTACAATACCAATTATGAAAAGAACTGGTTTTTCAAAAGAAAAAGCCGGTGCTATTGAAGTTTCCTCTTCAGTTAATGGTCAAATTATGCCACCTGTTATGGGAGCTGCAGCTTTTGTGATGGCAAGTTTTATAGGAGTAACTTATTTTGAAGTTGTAAAACACGCTTTTTTACCTGCAATTATTTCTTACATAGCTTTATTCTATATATCTCATCTTGAAGCTTTAAAATTAAATTTAAAAGGAATGAATGAAGAAGATGTTCCAAATTTGAAAAAAACTTTTTTATCTGGTTTACATTTTCTAATTCCAATTTTTGTTCTTATTTATTTATTAACTTACTTAAGGCTGACAGCATCTTACTCAATATTTTATGCAACTACCGCATTAATAATTGTTAATTTTTTAAATAAAATTTTTACATCGAGACAAAATGATGGAATAATAAATTCGTTAAAACTTTGGTTTAATCAAACAGTAGTTGGATTTCAAAAGGGTGCAATAAATATGGTAGCAGTTGGTATTGCTATTGCAACAGCAGGTGTAATTGTTGGTAGCGTAGCATCAACTGGATTGAGCACAAACTTGATTATAGTTATTGAGTCCCTTGCAAAAGACAATGTAATAATACTAATTCTATTAACAATTTTATTGTGTCTATTATTGGGAATGGGTTTACCAACAACAGCAAATTATGTAGTTGTTGCCTCACTAATGTCCATGGTCCTTGTCGATGTTGGTAACGCTTCTGGTTATATTTTTCCTCTTATTGCTGTTCATTTATTTGTATTTTATTTTGGATTGATGGCTGATGTTACTCCACCAGTAGGTTTGGCCTCTTATGCAGCAGCCGGAATATCTGGAGGAGATCCTCTTAAAACGGGAGTTCAAGCATTTTGGTATAGTTTAAGAACAGGAATTTTACCAATTGTCTTTTTATTTAACCATGAACTATTATTGATGGGAATTGAAAATTTCTTTCATGCTATAATAGTTATAATCACATCTTTAACTGGAATACTAATTTTTACCTCAGCAACACAAGGTTGGTTTTTTAATAAATTACGATGGTATGAAATATTAGTTTTTTTATTTATTTCACTATCTTTACTTTCTCCTGATTTTGTAATGAATAAATTTTATCCAAAATATGAATTTCAGGATTTAAAATTTGCAAATAAAATTACTTTTGAACCAGAAAAAGAAATTCATATTAAAGTAACGAGATATAGTGAATATGGAGAAAGATATAAATTATTTGTTATTAAAAGAAATGAATTTGATAAAAAATTCAATTTAGAGGACTATGGTATCAATCTAGTTGAAAAAAATAATCAAATTATAGTTGACAATTTGAAGTGGAATGGTTTTGCAAAAAAGAATGGCTTTGAAATTGATGATGTATTAAGTGAACTTAAAATCGAAAACTTAAATAGACCTAATAAATCATTAGTTTATCCATTTGCTTTTATTACTTTGTTATTGTTTGGATATTCAAATTATAAAAGAAAATAAATTAATTATTTAAAAGACTTATCTGTTTTTTTCCAAATTCCAGAAGCAGTTGCAATAATTTTTTTTTTGCAAGTCAAAATACAGTTTACGAAAATTAAAGATTGTGTATGTTTTTTGATATATATATCGCCTAATATTTCATCACCAATTTTTGAAGAGCCAATAAATTTTATGTCTAAGGATATTGTTACTGAGATTTTATTTTTTGTTACATAGTGCACACTTGTTCCAGCACCTGCATCAATTATAGATGCTATGTAGCCACCATGAGTAATCCCAGCTCTATTTAGGTGATTTTTTTTTATTTTAGTTAGAAACTTAAATCTATTATGTGATGCCTTTTTAAATAAAAGTCCTCCATTATGCTTCATAAATCCCGAGTGTTTACTGATTTGCTTAAATCCTTTTTGCATAAAAGTATTTATAAAATTATAGTAAGACCAATAAGCACTATTAAAACTAAAGTTAAAAAATAATAAACACTTTTTTGTAATGATATTTTCATAAACTTTTATTAATCTAAATATACAAATAGTCTACAATTACTTTTTCTTAAAAAGGCTTTGAAAATAGTAAAAATATCTTAGTAATTGATAACTTAAATAATTATTTAGTTTGGTGCGCCTGCTAGGAGTTGAACCCAGAACCTCCTGGTCCGTAGCCAAGCGCTCTATCCAATTGAGCTACAGGCGCAAATATACAAGTACAAATTAACATATTTTTAATGTAATTTTTCAAATTAACAATTATTGTATTCGAATGTCAAAAAATTTAAATGACATTGTAATTGTTAGTGCTCTAAGATCTCCAATTGGAAGATATAATGGAAAACTTAAAAATTATAAATCTCACCAGCTAGGTGAAAAAGTAATAAAAAAAAGTTTAATACAGTCAAAAATTTCAGAAAACGAGATTGATGAGATTATTTTGGGACAGGTATTAACTGGAGATACTGGTCAAAACCCAGCAAGACAGGCTGCTATAAATGCGGGTATACCAACCGAGAAAACGGCCTACATTATAAATCAAGTATGTGGCTCAGGTTTAAGAGCTGTGGTAGCTGGTTACCAATCCTTAAAACTTAACGAGTCTAAAATAATAATAGCTGGAGGACAAGAGAGCATGAGTAATGCTGATAAAGATGTGATGTTGAAAGATGGATTAATAGATGCATTTAATAATTATCATATGGGTATTACAGCAGAAAATGTAGCCGATAAATGGAATATAACCAGAGATGATCAAGATGAATTTGCACTAAACTCTCAATTGAAGGCAGGAAAAGCTTTAAAAGATAATAAATTTAAAAATGAATTAATTGAAGACTTTGAAATGTTCGATGAGCATCCACGACCTAATATTACTAAAGAAAAATTAGCATCGCTTGAGCCATCTTTTAAAAAAAATGGCACTGTTACAGCAGGAAACTCCTCAGGAATAAACGATGGAGCTGCAGTGGTAATAATGACAACTCGTGATATAGCTGAAAAAAAAAGTTTACAGCCTTTAGCAAAAATATGCTCTTGGGCAACATGTGGGGTTGATCCATCTTTAATGGGATCTGGACCAATACCATCTTCTAAGAAAGCTCTAAATATTGCAGGTTGGAGTGTAAATGATGTTGATTTAATAGAGTCGAATGAAGCTTTTGCTGCACAAAGTTTAGCGGTAATAAAAGATTTAAAAATACCGATTGAAAAGATTAATGTTAATGGTGGAGCGATTGCGCTAGGACATCCAATTGGAGCATCAGGTACTAGAATTCTTGTTACTTTGATTCATGAGATGTCTAAAAGAGATGTAAAGAAAGGTTTGGCCACTTTATGTATTGGTGGAGGGATGGGAATTGCAATGTGTATTGAAAAAGACTAGTTTTGATAAATTCTAAAGTTTTTTTTTAACAAAGAATTTTGTATCCAAAATCTAGCATCCATATTTGTTTTCTGATTACAACTTAAGATTTTAAAAATTATTCTTTTTATCATAGAATTATGATCATAAAAAAATCTGTCTAAAAATAGATGTAAATATGTTAAAAATATTTTATAATTAATTAAATATGACCAATTTAGTACCAAAAAAGACAGAAAATCTTATTTTAGAGGCTGAAAGATCTATTTCAGAAAAAAATACTTTTTCCTATGAAGAAGGTAAAATTAAGGGTGATTTTTCGCCTGAAGAAATTTCATTAGCTACTAAAGGTTTATTTCCAGAAATTTGGGAAAAATAGTATTTTTAAATGATTAAAGAAATAAAAATATTATCAAATGAATTGCAGGTAACTTTTGATAACAAAATGCATGATAATTTCCCAAATATTTGGTTAAGAGATCATGCAAAAGATGATTTGAACTGGGACGCACGAAGCAATCAAAGGAAAACATACACAGCCAAGATAGATCCTAATATTCAAATAAAAAACGCAGAAGTTACAGATGGTGGAAAATCTGTTAAAATACTTTGGTCAGACTTTAAAACGCCAATAACATATTCTTCTGATTTTTTGTCTAATAACCTTATTAATAAAGATTTAAATTATAATCCAATAAACTTATGGAAAAGTGACGAAGTTAAAAATGAAGTTTTTGTAACATATGAAGATGCTATAAATGAAAAAAAGTTTAAGAATTTTTTAAATAAATTATATAAATATGGTTTTTGCGTAATTCAAAACTGTGAAAAAAATATTAATTCTGTTGAAAAGATTGCAAATAAAATCGGATATGTAAGGCAGTCTATATTCGGAGGATTATGGAGTTTTGAGTCTGATGAAAATATGGCAGATAGCGCGTATACTCAAGAAGAGTTAAGACCACATACAGACTCAACTTACAGTAATGATGCACCAGGATTGCAATTGCTTTTGTGTCGCCACTATAATGCAGAAGGTGGACATTCAATTATGGTTGATGGGTTTAAAATAGCTGAAGATATTAAAAATCAGAATAATGAAATATACCAGATATTAACATCAGTAGATGTTACAGGAGAGTATAAAGGTGATGGCGTGGCTCTTCGAGCATCACGACCAATTTTAAAATTAGATAAAAATAAAAACTTAGTTCAAGTAAGTTTTAACAATTATGATAGAGCTCCATTCCGATTACAAAATAATGAAATGATTCAATTTTACGAAGCTTTAAAAGAATTTGATATTATGGCAAATAGTGATGACTATCAGTGGAAAAGAGTTTTAAAACCAGGAGAGCTTTTAATATTTAACAATTGGAGAGTTTTACATGGAAGAAGTTTATTTAAAGGTTCGAGAAAGATGTCTGGTTGCTACATTAATAAGGAAGATTTTGATAGTTGTTGCAGGATGAACAAAATAATATTTTAGTTAGATTATCAATTTTTAAAAAATTAAATGAAAAAAACGTTCTCATTAGCATGTGCTTTAGTTACAACTTTTATTTGGGGTACAGCTTTTATTGCACAAGATACGGGCATGGACAATATTGGCCCTCTTACTTTTAACTCAGCACGATTTCTTACTGGTTTTGTTTTTATGTTGCCAATTGCACTAATTATCGAAAAAAAAAAAATTGTTAAAGAGATAAAATCTAATACTAAAATTTTTTTAAAACTCTGGTTTTATATGGGTATGGTTTTATTTTTTGGAACCTATCTTCAACAAGCTTCACTCTTATTCACCAATATAGCTAATGCTGCTTTTTTTACAGTTTTCTATGTGCCGATAGTCCCAATTTTACTTTTTTTTATTTATTCTAAGAAAGTTCACTCAAGTATTTGGCTGTCCATAGGTTTATGTATCTTTGGAGTTTATTTATTGAGTGATTTTTCAAATTCAACAATTATGTTAGGTGATGCACTAGTAATTCTATGTGCAGTATTTTGGGCACTACATATTATATTTACAGGAGAGTTTGTGAAACATTTCGATATTCCTCTTTTTTATGCAGCTCTCCAGGCAGCATTTGTAGGACTAATATCATTTGTCTTTGCAACCATTTTTGAGGAAATAAATTTAAGTAAAATAATTTTAGAAAGTAGTTCTATATTATATGCTGGTATTCTTTCAGGCGGAATTGCATTTTCGTTACAAATTTATGCACAAAAAAATATTGATGAAGCCCCAGCGGCAATAATTTATTCTTTAGAAGGAGTATTCGCTGCTGTTGCTGCATGGATAATACTTAACCAAATATTGGGTATATCAAATATCATTGGATGTGTATTGATCTTATTAGCAGTAATAATTTCTCAATTATTTCCAGGTGTTAAATCTAATTATAAATAATTACAAACAATATAAAGGCTAAAAAGATTCTATAATATACAAAAATTTTTAATGTAAATTTTTTCACAAATACTAAGAAATATTTAACAGTTAAATATGATATTACAAACGAAGAAAATATTGAAAAAATAATTAAATAACTAAATTCATAACCTTCTACTAATAAATTGCTTAAACTTAAAAAACTCGCTCCTGCTAGTGCCGGTATAGAAAGTAAAAATGAAATTTTTGAAGAGTCATATCTGTCAAATTTTAATAATCGCCCTAATGTAATTACTATGCCAGATCTGCTTACTCCTGGTATAAGAGCTAAAACTTGAAATATTCCTATTATGAAAATGTTTTTAAAATTAATTTCGTTATTAAAATTTCTTGTAACTTTCGATTGATCTGAAAAATATAACAAAATTCCAAAAATCAATGTTGTCCAAGCAATTATTTCTAAGTTTCTTAATAGACTAATCAATCCAGTGCTATGTAAAATATATCCAACAATTAATAGTGGCAATGATCCTAAAATAATTAAATATAAAATTTCTCTTTTTTTAAAAATATGTTTTAAGTCATTTCTAAAATATACTATAATTGCTAACAAAGACCCTAAATGCAGGCTTACATCAACTTCTAGAGAGGCCGTGTTAAATTCAGCTAAAGTTGATAAAATTATTAAATGAGCAGAGGAGCTTACCGGAATAAATTCTGAAATACCTTGGATTATTGCTAGAAGTAAGGTTTCTATATAATTTGAGAGCATCCGCTTTACTAGGTAAACTAAATAATATTAAAATAAAGCAATTACATGAATGCATAGTAGGTATGCATAAATGAAATAAATTAAGCAAAATTGCTATCTTTTTTGATATTTAGGTCAGTATAATTGACCCAATTAATCTTTAAAGCAACCTCTAATTCATATATATCAGCCAGTCTATGTCTGAAAAAATGCTGAAATTTGTAAAAATAGGTCAACAAACTCCACCTAAAAGAGATACCAATTCAAGAAAAAACGACTTCAATGAAATATATGATGAGTTTGTAAAAGATAAAGCAAAGACACAATCAAGCAGGTGCTCGCAATGTGGAGTTCCATTTTGTCAAATTCACTGTCCACTAAGTAACAATATACCTGACTGGCTAAAATTAACAGCAGAAGGAAGATTAGAAGAAGCATACAAGCTATCTCAAAGCACAAACAATATGCCCGAGGTATGTGGAAGAATTTGCCCACAGGATAGATTGTGCGAAGGTAATTGTGTTATTGAACAGTCAGGTCACGGTACAGTAACAATCGGATCAGTCGAAAAATTCATAACAGATACAGCTTGGGAAAATAATTGGGTTCAACCAATAAAAGTAAAAAATGAAAAAAATCAAAGCGTAGGAATAATCGGTGCAGGTCCCGCTGGTCTTGCTTGTGCAGAAGAGTTAAGAAAAGAAGGTTTTCAAATAACTGTTTATGATCGATATGATAGACCAGGTGGACTATTAATTTATGGAATACCAAATTTTAAACTGGAAAAATTTGTAGTAGAGAGAAGGACTAATCTCCTAAAACAGGGTGGTATAAAATTTATTCAAAATTTTGAAATTGGCAAAGATGCATCTTTAAAAGAAATTAGGGAAAAGCATGATGCGGTTTTAATCGCAACCGGTGTATACAAAGCGAGAGAAATTAAAATTGAAGGAAGTGACCTTGATAACATTTTTCCTGCAATGGATTTTTTAACTGCATCTAATAAAAAAGGATTGGGAGATAAAGTTGAATTGTTCGACAATGGAACATTAAATGCCGAAGGTAAAGATGTAGTTGTAATTGGAGGAGGTGACACAGCTATGGATTGCGTTCGAACATCAATCAGGCAAAACGCAAAGTCTGTGAAATGTTTATATAGAAGAAATAAAGATAACATGCCCGGATCTGCTAGAGAGGTTGCGAATGCAGAAGAAGAAGGAGTTGAATTTCTTTGGTTGTCTAGCCCAAAAAAATTTTTAGGAACGAGTAAGATAGAAGGACTAATTGCAGACAAAATGGAACTTGGAGAACCAGATGATAGTGGAAGACGAAAACCTGTAGTCAAAAATAACTCTGAATATAAAATTAAATCCAATTTTGTGATAAAAGCCTTAGGTTTTGATCCAGAAGAATTACCAAAATTATTTGGAGATGACGATCTTACCGTAACCAAATGGGGCACGATAAAAAGTGATTTCGATACTATGGAAACAACAATTCCAGGGGTATTTGCTGCAGGAGATATTATTAGGGGTGCATCATTAGTAGTTTGGGCTATTAAAGATGGTAGAGATGCTGCAACTTCAATAATTCAATACATTAAGTCAAATACAAAACAAAAAGTAGCTTAATGGATAATTATAAAAAAAATTTAGATTTATTAAAAAAAAATCATATTTATTCGAATGAAATGGAGCACGATGCTTGTGGCGTTGGTTTAGTAGCATCTACAGAGGGAAAAAGATCAAGGAAAGTTGTTGAGTATGGAATTGAAGCTCTTAAAGCAGTTTGGCACAGAGGAGCAGTTGATGCCGATGGTAAAACCGGAGATGGTGCAGGTATTCATATAGAAATTCCAAATGATTTTTTTGCAGAAAAAATTGATGTTACCGGGCATAAATATAATCAAGAAGAAATTTGTGTTGGAATGATTTTTATGCCAAGAAATAATTTTGAGTCCCAAGAGGAATGTAGAACAATAATTGAGAGTGAAATTAAAAAAAATAATTTCAAAATTTTTGGCTGGAGACAAGTGCCCGTCAACGCAAGTGTTTTGGGAGAAAAAGCTGAAATTACAAGGCCAGAAATATGCCAAGTATTATTTTCGTCTAATGATTATAATCTCAATGGAAAAGAGTTAGAGAGAAAATTATATGAAACAAGAAAAAAAATTGAGAAGCAAGCATACGAAAATTCACTAAATGGTTTATATATTTGTTCTTTCAGCTCTAAATCTATAATTTATAAAGGAATGTTTTTAGCAGAAGCACTTACGGACTTTTATACAGACTTACAAGATGAACGTTTCATATCAAGATATGCAATTTTTCATCAAAGATTTTCAACTAATACAGCACCTAGTTGGGACCTAGCGCAACCATTTAGAGCTATTGCTCACAATGGTGAAATTAATACCTTAAAAGGTAATGTGAACTGGATGAAAATCCATGAGCAAGAAATGCTTAGTCCTTTGTTTGATGATATTGAAAATTTAAAGCCAGTTATAGCAAAAGGAAATTCAGATTCTGCATCTTTAGATAACGTTTTTGAAATACTTAATGTTTCAGGACAATCTGCTCCGCTTGCAAAATTAATGTTAATTCCAGACGCGTGGTCTAAAAAAAGTAAAATTTTACCTAAAGATCATCTACAACTTTTCAATTTTTTAAATAGCACCATGGAGCCGTGGGACGGTCCTGCAGCAATAGCAGCAACAGACAACGAATGGGTAATAGCCGCTACAGATAGAAATGGTCTACGCCCCTTAAGGTATTCGATCACAAAGGATCAATTACTATTTGCCGGCTCTGAAACTGGAATGATAAATTTAAACGAAAAAAAAATAATCAAAAAAGGAAGACTTGGACCTGGGGAAATCATAGGAGTAAGAATAGAAAAAGGTAAAGTTTTTAGAAATAAAGATATAAAAAACTTTTTAGCTAAAGAATTTAAAAGGTTTAATAACCAAATTATTGATTTAAATAAAAAATTTCCAATTAAAGATGAAAAAAATATTTTTGATGGGGTTGAATTAAAAAGAAGACAACATTCTTTCGGTTATAGTCTAGAAGATTTAGAATTAATTTTACATCCTATGGCTGAGGACGCAAAAGAGGCAACAGGTTCAATGGGTGACGATACGCCGTTAGCTGTTTTGTCTGATAAATATAGACCTCTATATCACTTCTTTAGGCAGAACTTTAGTCAAGTTACCAATCCACCAATAGACTCTTTAAGAGAAAACAAAGTAATGAGTTTGAAAACAAGATTTGGAAATCTAGGAAACATTTTAGACTTTAATAATCTTACAAAAGAAAATATTTATGTATTGGATAGTCCTATTTTATCGAATTCACAATTTGATAACTTTGTTAATTTTTTTAAAAATAAACATAAAATTTTAAACTGCACCTTCAATGTGGAGGAAACTCTTTTACAGGGTTTAGAAAGAATTAAAAAAGAGACAGAAATCGCAGTAAGAGAAGGCATAACTCAAATAATCTTAACTGACAAAGATATCTCGAGGGATAAACTAGCAATACCAATGGTTTTATGTGTTGGAGCTGTAAATACTCATTTAATTGAATTGGGTTTAAGAGGCTATGTATCAATTAATGTTCAAACTGGTGAAGCTTTAGATACCCATTCTTTTGCAACGTTAATTGGTGTTGGTGCAACAACAATCAATCCATATTTAGCAATTGATAGTTTATATAATCGTTTCAAAAAAAATCTTTTTGAAAATATAGATTTTGATGAGTGTGTATCTAGATATGTACAATCTGTAAATCAAGGAATGCTCAAAATAATGTCTAAGATGGGAATTTCAGTAATAAGTTCTTATAGAGGCGGATGTAATTTTGAAACAGTAGGACTTAGTAGGTCAATCGTAAATGAATTTTTTCCTGGTGTAACATCAAAAATTTCTGGAATTGGACTTGAAGGAATTGAAAAGAAAATTAGATCAATATATGAAGATGCATTTAAAAACGAAGATAATATTTTACCAATCGGTGGAATATATAGATATAGAAAAAATGGGGAGACACATCAATATCAAGGAAGATTAATCCACCTTTTACAAAGTGCGGTTGGTCAAAATTCTTATGATCTTTATAAGAAATATGCAAAGGGAACTTATGAGCTTCCTCCTATAAGTCTGAGAGACTTGGTTGATTTTAGAAAAAGATATATTAATGAACCAATTGAATTATCAAATGTAGAGCCGATAGAAAATATTCTTAAAAGGTTTGGAAGTGGCAGCATGTCTCACGGAGCATTATCTAAAGAGGCACACGAAACACTTGCAGTTGCCATGAACAGAATTAAAGGAGCGTCATGCAGTGGAGAGGGAGGTGAAGATGAGGATAGATTTAAGTTGATGGATAATGGAGATAGTGCCAACTCAAGAGTTAAACAAATCGCATCTGCTCGATTTGGAGTTACAATAAATTATTTAAATAATTGTAATGAGATAGAAATCAAAATTGCTCAAGGTGCCAAGCCTGGAGAAGGTGGACAATTACCTGGTTTTAAAGTGACCAAAGAAATTGCAAAATTAAGACACTCAACTCCAGGAGTAACATTAATATCACCACCACCACATCATGATATTTATTCAATAGAGGATCTTGCTCAATTAATTTATGATCTAAAACAAATTAATCCAAAAGCAAGGGTTGGAGTAAAATTAGTTGCATCTTCTGGCATAGGAACAATCGCAGCAGGTGTAGCAAAAGCTAAGGCAGATATAATTTTAATTGCAGGTCATTCTGGTGGTACTGGTGCTACACCACAGACAAGTGTTAAATATGTGGGAATTCCGTGGGAGATGGGTTTAACAGAGGCAAACCAAGTACTAACTTTAAACAATTTAAGACATACAGTAACCCTAAGAACAGATGGAGGAATTAAAACAGGCAGAGATGTCGTTATTGCAGCTATGATGGGAGCGGAAGAATATGGAATAGCAACAACAGCATTAGTTGCAATGGGATGTATAATGGTGAGACAATGTCATTCAAATACATGTCCAGTCGGAGTTTGTACCCAAGATGATGAATTAAGAAAAAAATTTAGCGGAACCCCAGAAAAAGTAGTCAATTTATTTAAATTTATTGCAGAAGAGGTAAGAGAAATATTGGCCCAAATAGGATTTAAGTCCCTTAATGAGATAATAGGAAGAACTGATTTATTAAGACAAGTTAGTAAAGGATCTGAAAATTTGGATGATTTGGATTTAAATCCACTTTTTGTACAAGCTGACCCTGGAAAATTTAAAAGATATTGTGAAAATAAAATAATAAATAGCGTTCCAGATACTCTCGATCAAAAAATTTGGCCTGAAATTGAAAAATATATAGATGAAAATAAAAAAATAGATAAAGAATTCGAAATTAAAAATACAGATAGAGCTGTAGGAACAAGAGTTTCTTATCATCTATATAAAAAATTTGGAAATAATAAACTTGAAGATGAAAGTGTTGAGCTAAATTTTAAAGGATCAGCCGGTCAGTCTTTTGGAGCGTTTGGTGCAAAAGGTTTAAAAATGAATTTAAAGGGAGATGCAAATGACTATGTAGCTAAAGGGCTTTCGGGGGCAATACTTTCAATTAAACTTCAGGATGAAAGCAATTTAGTATCTAAAGATAACACTATAATTGGAAATACAGTTTTGTATGGCGCAACCTCAGGCTATTTATTTGCAGCAGGCCAGGCAGGTGAAAGATTTGCAGTAAGAAATTCAGGAGCAACCACTGTAGTTGAAGGTTGTGGAACAAATGGATGTGAATATATGACAGGGGGAAATGTAGTCATTCTAGGTGAAATAGGTGATAATTTTGCAGCAGGAATGACTGGAGGTATGGCATTTGTTTATGATAAAAAAGATGAATTTTCAATTAAGGTAAATCCAAATTCAGTTATATGGCAGAGAATAGAAACTGATTATTGGAAAGATTTTGTTAAAAAGTTAGTTTTAATGCATAGTAACGAAACAAATTCAGAAACTTCAAAACTTATAATTAAAAATTTTGATGAAGAGGTTAAGTATTTCTATCAGGTTTGTCCAAAGGAAATGCTTAATAAATTAGAAAATCCCATAAGTGAAAATAAGGATATAAAAGCAAGTTAGTTTGTTTTATTAATCATATTGTTTAACTCAGCTAAAATCCTTTTTTTGTAACTTTGAGCAAATAAACTATGATCTCCATTTTTTATTATAATCAATTTCTTTTCAGCTTTTATAAAAATTTTAATTAATTTTTTTGAGTATTTTGTAGGAACAGTGTCATCTTTATTACCATGAAATAGGCTTACATATATTTTTGAGTCTATTTTTTTATTTAAAACTCTATTTCTTCTGCCATCTTTGATCAATTGATATGTAATTGGATATTCAAAACCTCCATGTTTCAGATTATATATTCCTTTATTTATTGTTTCCTTTTTCATTTTTTTTGTGAATTTTTTCCACATTATTTGCTCTAAGAATTCTGGAGCAGAGCCTATTCCTATAAATCCTTTTATTTGTTTTTTAAAATATTTAAACTGATTTGTAGAAATCCACGAACCCATACTTGAGCCGATCAAAATAAAATTATTTTTTTTAACAATTTTTTTAATTGCAATCTTGGTTTGATATGTCCATTTGCTTATATTGCCTTTAGTAAACTCTCCGCTTGATTTGCCATGACCAGAATACTCAACTGCTAAAAATCCAATTTTATTTTTTTTGCAATATTTAATGAAAGATTTTGGTTTTTCACCTTCTAAATCCGACATAAAACCATGAAGAAATACAACGTATAATTTATTTCGGTAGTTGTTACTTAAATATCTTATTTTTTGTGTATTTGATAATTTAAGGTAT
>CENX01009315.1_pt1 | contig 24779 bp, 21 predicted proteins | sample 361321 | NCBI WGS metagenome assembly CENX01 (sample SAMEA2619678, study PRJEB7988) | marine metagenome | isolation source: saline water (ENVO:00002010), including | reverse complement strand
TACTTAAAGAAAGTTTGATTGGTGTATCTTCTGGAATCTACTTACTTGATGATAATAACTCATCTCTCGCGATGGGTTTTACAGGTAATTTATACATGATTGATTTTGGTCAATCAGCTGGCAGTATGGGAGATGGTTCCAATGGGATAGATAGTGAGCCAATTAGTTCCGTAGGTATAGATTTAGGTTTTCTTGGAATATTAAGAGATAAAAATAGATTAGGAGTTTTTATAAAAAATATCAATTCTCCAAAGATAGGAGAAGGATTCTCAAATCAAAATTTACCTAGAGTTTTTCATATTGGATTAACTACTATTCCTAATAATTTTATGGAAGTTTCTTTTTCAGCAGAGCAATTATTAGGATATCACAGTGCTCAATATAGAACTGCTTTACAATATAAATTAAATAGATCTTTGCAGCTAAACACTGGAGTTCAAATTAATCCAAATAGATTTGGTATTGGCTTTTCATATCAAAAAAACAACTTTAATATTTCCTACGGATATCTTACTCATCATGTACTACCATCGACTCATCAATTTAATTTTGGTGTATATTTTTAATGAAAATATTTATAATATTTTTTTCTTTATCGATTTTAATTGCTCAAGAAGCAATAGTTGATTCCACAGGTGATGTTACATTGATAAAAAAGAGTTCTCAAGACCAAAGTGAGGTCAATTTTTTTACATCATCTTATAAGCTAGAAAGATGGTTGCAGAGCGAAGGAAATTCTGAAGGATTATCAGATACATGGCTTGATAGATACTTTGAGCCAAGGGATATTAATACTATGAATTATGATGATATTTTATCATTGCCTAATATTTCACCTATCGATGCGAATGCTGTATTATTGCAAAAAAAAAGAGGTCGTATTAATGGCACGTTTGAGTTAAAGAATTCTCCAGGTATTAGTTACTATGGTTATAAAAATTTAATTGATTTTATAGATTTCAATCCTAAAAAGAATAATCAATTCCACCTAAGAGTTTCATCTTCTATTAAAACGACTCCCATAACTACAAACCCTGATAGTGATGGGCAAACTATGGACTATTATTATTCTGATAATCCTGAGCAATTTCATAGAGTTAGTTCTTCTTATCTTTTTAGCGAAAATCAATCTTCAATCAAAACTGGTTTTATTTTTAAACAAAGTATGGGTGAAAACAATAATGTGTATACTGATAAAAAGTTCATTGAATTTTCTTTCATTCCAATTTTTAATTCTAAGCTTCGAATAGATAAAATAATTTTGGGTAACTTTAATGCTTCCTTTGGTCAAGGGATTGTTATGGAGAATACTGATTACTTTAGTCCTAGAAGAAGTGGATATGGCTTTTCTAAAAGAAATAGTGGTGTAAGCTCTGATCTAACTCGAAGCTCTCAATATGTATTTAATGGGATTGCATTTCAAATGTCGAATGAAAATTTTAGATTTAGCTATTTTAATTCCGTAGCACCAAGAGATGCAATAATTAATCAAGATCTAGAATCTTTTTCAAGTTTAATTGTAATGCAGCCACGATTAGATTGGGGTATAAATCAAGATACAACAAAAATTTATAGTAGTCTTTTATCATCAGTTGAAGAAAAAACTATTGGATGGAATGCAAGGTTGGGTAAGGGTGCAAACTTTATAGGAGTCACTTTTTATAGAAGTTTATACGATAAATACATCGTACCTCAACCAATAGAAACTATTTTAGGGTCTCCTACTGATATGAATCCTGAATATGATACTTCTGACTTTGATGAATATTCTGGAGATGCATTTTATCTTAGCTATATAACCAATTCAGCAGATCCTGAAATTGCTTCAATGTATCACAATGCTCCTAATTATATTTTAAGTTCATGGGATAAAGCTAAATCTTTTCGAAAAGTTATTGGTTTAGATTTTTCTAAAACTTTTAATAATATTGTTTTTCAAGGTGAATTTGCAGAGATGCCAAAGTATAATTGTCTTGGATTAACAAGTGACCTTGTTAGAAATAATGGCTTTAGCAATATTTTGAAAGAACAATTTGATTGTTTGAAGGATTCAGTGCTTAGTTTTGGTGATGCTCCAAGTGCGATGGTCCTAAATGCTTATACACAATATGATAATGTAAACTTTTTGATTTTATATAGAAATTATGATATAGAGTTTGACAATCCATATCAAAGGTCATTTTCTAATTATCAAAGATATAAAACATCTATATTTGAAGATACCTATTGGTTAGAAGATCCTGTTTATGGATTTTTGTATTCTGGTAATCCTCAGCCACAATCTGAAGAAGGTATTTATTTTTCATCTAGATATCAAATTCATAGGTCAATAGTTTTAAGATATGAATTAGATACATGGAACAGAAAAGCAGATAATACAAAATATTATAGAACGGTATATAATTTTGAATGGAGACCCGTATTTAACTATAGAGTTTACATTAGACAAAAATTTTCAGGCCGTGGCCAATACAATGTTTTTCATCCTAGTCCATTTGATTCTAGGGAAACTAGAGTTAGGTTAGTATTAAGATTATCTAATTTTGACAATATTGAACTATTATATGCTAGGGGATATACCACTTTTTCTCCTAGGCCAAGGTTAACTGATAACCCTATTTCTTCTGATATGTTAGTTGGTGATATTGGTTCTCCTGATGTCACTTTAGGTTTTTCATTTACTCATAATTCTGATAGTAAGTTAACAATAAAAGGTGGAAGTACATTTATTAAGGGGTTTATATGGTATATTGAAGATACTGACTTTAGAATATTTGATTCCAATAAAGGGGCTATTCATAATTGGGCATCAATTAGATTGAGACCAACAAATTCTATGTCTGTTTATTTAAAATATTCTTTTACAAATTATTTTGAAGATACAACAATAGCTGAGTCTCAAACTCAATCAGGGTACTGGATATCAAACCCTACAGTTAATAATAGACAATCAGATTATAAAATTCAGGTCAACTATGCATTCTAAATTAATTATCTTATTTTTTTTAAGTTTTGTTTTTTCACAAAGTTACTATGAATCAGCAACTGGTAGAGATTTTGATTCGTATAGCGCTCTTTCATTATCAATGGCATCAAGCTCTCAAGTCGTTGAAGCATCTGGATTTAGTATATTGGCTAATCCTTCAAATTTATCAAGGAATGGAGATAGTGGTTTTATTATTAGTGGTTCAAATTTCTTTGATTCTGATTTTGAAAGAAGAAGTCTTATAGTTAAAGATTCTTTTGGAGATTTCCTAGCTGAATCTGATTATGTTAAAAATTCTGAAATATACAATTATAGTGGTATAGGAATTCGATACAATCAAATTATTTTTGACTATCTTAATGCTGGATTAGGTTTAACTTTTGCTCCTTTTAAGACATATAACTTTTCATATGAAGAAGAAGTTAGAGGGCAACTATCATCTAATGATGGACAAATTTTTTCAAGGGACCCATTGCTTGGCTATCATAGATTTTCATCGAAAGGATGCCAAAATGTTATAGGATTGGGCTCCTCTGTAGGTTTTGAAACTAATATTGATATCGAAGCATCTTTTGGATTTTCATTTAATACAATAATGCCAGGAAATATAATTGAAAAGGCACAAGTTGATACTTCCTTGGCAATTGGAAGTATAGTTTTGGAAGATAGTAATAAACTTTCAAGTCTACCAAATTACAATATTGAATATGATTTGGGGCAATCTAGCTATTTTATTATTGGTAGTAACTTCATCTATAAAAGATATCTTTTTGCTTTATCATATCAAAGTAATTCTACTATAAGTAAAAATACTGATAGTAAAAATATTTTAGATGAAATCTATAATTTATATAATTCTAATGAACTTGGAGAAAATTTATTAGAACATTATAATTCAATAAAGTTATCAGATATTCATAATCCAGAAAGAATAAGTATAGGTTTCGCTATATTAGATAAAAATAATAATGGATATAATTTTGTAGTTAATTATGAATCAAATAGATATAGTAGTGGTAGCCATTTATTATCAGGTAATAGAATTAGTGTTGGTCTTGAACATTATATGAGTAATGGTATCCCTTTAAGATTTAGTGTAGGATATAAAAATTCTCAATTCTCACCATATATTTCATCAATAACATCCTTTAATGCTGGTAGCAGCTTGAGGTATAAAAATTTAACTTTCGATTATGGACTTCAATATTATCATTCTAGGTATAATTATCCAGACTTGTTTCTAGTTGAAGGAGAGTTTAGGCCAGATCTTGATATTGTAAACGATTCAAAAATAATTTTACTCGGCACACTAACTTATAGTTTTTAGATAAATTTGTTAACAATCAAAAATATTATAATACTTATAGCATTTAGTTTTCTTCTAGCTGAGGAAATCAATATCGACCTTATTTCTACTAATGATATCCACGGTTCAATTTCCAAGCAAAAAGCTTATTTTATGAATCCTAAATTTGCTCCAACAATTGTTGGAGGTTCAGGATTATATGAATATATAAAAAATACTATTGATATGAAAAGTTCATTGATTTTTGATGGAGGAAATTTTTTTCAAGGACATCCGATTTCAGAGATTGATAAAGGAAAAACAATTATAGATTTTATGAATAAAGTTGGGTATACAGCTGCAGTCCCAGGCCCCTATGATTTTATTTATGGATCAAGAAATTTAAATTATTTAGTAGATAATTCAGAATTTCCATTTGTAATTAGCAATTTGAAATGTAATGATTGTGATTTGGTAAGTAAAAATTTTAAAAAATATATTATTAAAGAAATGCACGGAATAAAGATTGGAATTCTTGGTATAGTTGATGCTGATTTAAAATCAAAAGTATTATCTAGCAATATAATGAATATTGAAATAAGTGGTGTTAAAGAAAGTCTGGATTATTGGGTTCCTTTGATAAAAAATGAAGTAGATGTAATTATTGTTTTAACTAGTGCAGGAATTCCTTGGGATAGAGAAGATGTGTACAATGAATTTATTCAAAAAATCATAGATAAAAATGAAATTGATTATAAAAACTTAAATGCAATTGAGATGGGATATTTTTCTAATGACGTTGATATAATTGTTTCTGGGGGATTCAGTAAAGGCTATCGAACTCCATGGACTGATCCAAATACTGGAGTTGATATTGTACAAAATTATGGAAATGGAACTTCATTTGGTCATTTAAAACTTATAATTGAAGATAAGAAGTACAAAAGATTTGACTACGTAATTAAAAATAATTTCTCACAAACGTTATTAGCAGATGATTTTGATGAAAACAAAGATTTAAGTGATTGGATACAAGATAAGAATAATTTAGCATTAGAAGAATTATATAAACCTTTAGATTTGAATTTTTACGAAGTTGAAGAATCAACAAAACTGATCGAAAAGAACCATAATGAAGATAATTGGAATTTCCCAAAATTGGGTAATAATGAAAATTTTGAAATTATTACATGGAATTGTGAATTTTTTCCCACAGCAGATGAAAAAACTATAAATGCATTAAGTGAGGCGATTCATGATATGGATGTTGATGTTATAGCTTTCCAAGAAATAAAAATGGTTGGATGGTTTGGTAGGCTTATGGAAAAGCTTCCTAATTATGATTTTGTAATTTCAAAACATTCGTCATTTATGGATCAAGCAATAATTTTCAAAAAAAATGAATTTAAGTATATAAGAGATGTTGAGCCATTTGCAGAAAATGATTATAATTTTGCAGGTCGCCCTCCATTGAGGTTAGATTTATTTAGATATGCTGATTCATTGCACTATAGTATTATTGATTTGCATATGAAATGTTGTGATTCTGGATTAAATAGAAGAAAAAATGCATCTCAAATGTTATATGATTATATATCTAATGAGATAGACTCAGGATATAGTAATTTTATTGTACTGGGAGATTGGAATGATGACCTAAAAGATAATTATGGAGAACATTGTTTCGATCCATTTTTTAATGATAGTAGATTCTATTTTGTAACACAAGATATTGTAGATGATATGTCACAGGCTTCATATCCTAAAGAGCCTTATTATAGTTTTCTTGACCATATTCTAGTTACTAGAAGCTTTCTGAATGATAAAGATTATATAATTAAAACTATAAGAATGGGTGATTATATGGGGGGATTTAATAATTATGAACAATTAATTTCTGATCATCTTCCAGTATTTTTATCATTTTAATGATATGATTTTCTTTATAAATACTATTAAGAATTTATCTTTATGTACCTTTTTGATAATATCTATATCATTTGCACAAAGACAGTATTCTGATTTAAATGCTATGCTTAATGAAGTTGAGCCATTCCAAGATCAAATAACAGTAGAATTTTTAAACGTCATAAAAGAAAATAGCAAGGTGACATCAATTTTTTGGTTTGATCAAGATAGCACAAGGTTTACTAAACTTTTTCATTATGATATAAATGATGATTTATATCTAATAACTGAATTGAGAGATGATTTAATTATCAAAGAAGTTAATTTTCATGAAACTAAAATTTCTGATAGATTTATAAAATATCTATATGGTGAAAGCTTTGAATCAAATGAAGACTATATTACAGAAATAATTTATAACAACGCTAATCTTCCAATTTCCTATAACATAGAATCAAGTAGAAAAGATTACATAGGTCATATTATTTTAAATTATGATGATAAAAATCATATAATTAGAGAAGCATGGTTCAAAGGATCAAAGAAAATTAGGCAATTCCTAAAATAGGTGCTTTATTATAAATAGATTGATAAATTACATTATGAAAACATTAAAGTATTATTTTAGTATATTTATTTTAATATCCTTATTTTTTCCCCAATCAGAGCAACCATACCCCCCTCTTGATTTAGTGACTATACCTACTAGTGGGACATTGCCAAAAGGATCTTTTTCTTTGGAATCACTCCTTATAAAAGATGGAGGAATTATTCCAAAGTTATCTGTTGGGATCACAGATAACTTTTATATAGGCTTATCATATGGAATTCAAGATTTTATCGGTGAAGAAAAGTTAAATTTCAATAAGCCTAAGCCAGAGGTTCAATTTAAATATAGAATTTATCAAGAGACAGAGACTATTCCAGCTATTGTATTTGGTTTAGATACTCAAGGGAAGGGAAGATTCTTGACTCGGCACCAAAGTGGAAATAATGATGTTGAAAACTTTGCTAGATATGAACAAAAGGCGTGGGGATGGTATTTAGTTGCAAGTAAAAATTGGGACCTGGCTGGAAATACAGGAATTCACATTGGACTCAATAGAAATACGTGGGAAACTGATCCAGTAGAAGGTAATAATCCTAATGCTATATTTAAAGATAATGACCTTAATCTATTTTTTGGGTTAGATAAAGAACTCAATAGAAGTTTCTCCTTTCTATTAGAATATGATTTTGCTTTAAATGATAATGATCCAGAAATCGGATATGATTTATTTGGTAAAGGCAAAGGATATTTAAATGCAGGAATTCGTTGGATGGTAGGTAAAAATATCATGTTAGAAATTGATTTTAATGATATTTCAAAAAATTATGTAAATAATCAAACTCCAAATGATGATAAAGAATATTCAAATAGAGAGTTAAAGATAATTTATTTTGAAAAATTTTAATATTTGGAGCTTGAAAATGATACATGTATTTCTTAGAGTTTTACTAGTTTCTTCTTTTTTATTTTCTGTTAATTCTAAAATTGATCAGCTGCAGAAAGAAAGTAAATTTGAAGAAGCCTTAAAGTTTTGTGAAGATAATTTTAATGATAATGATGTAGAGTTACTTTGGAGATTCGCTAGAGCTTATTTTGATATTGCTGATCAGACTTCTAATATAGATATAAAAAAAGTTAATATAGATAAAGCCCTACCACATTCCAAAAGAGCATTAGAAATAGATCCTAACTCAGCAAAAGCTAATCATTGGTACGCAGTTATAATAGGTCAGAAAGGTTTACTAGAAGGAACAAAGCAAAAGATTCTTAATTCCTATGATGTTAGAGAATATGGTCTAAAAGCAATTAAACTTGATCCTAAATATGATGGAACACATCATTTAATGGGAAGATGGCATTATAATGTTGCAGATTTAGCCTGGTATGAAAGAACAATTGCTAGTGCTATATATGCTACTCCTCCAGAAGGGTCATTTGAAGAGGCAATAGTATATTTTGGTAATGCGATAGAAACCAATCCAAAAGATATAAGACATTATTTATGGATGGCTAAATCTTTATATCAGATAAGTGAAAATGAAAGTGCAAAATCTATATTAGATCAAGCATTAAAAATTGAAATTAAGAATGAAAGTGATAAAATACTTATAAATCAGATTAAAGAATTATATTCTAAGTTATAAATTGGACATTTCATATTTCACAAAATTAATAAAAGATGAATGCCTCTCAGTTGGTTTTTCAAAAGTTGGAATTGCTGAGGTAAAATACTATTCAGAAGATAAATCACATTTAGAAAATTGGTTAAATAAAAATCGTAATGCTTCCATGCATTGGATGAAAAATAATCAAGAAAAACGTACTAATATTTCTAATTATTACTCCGAATCTAAATCTGTTATTTCTGTTGCATTAAATTATTTCAATGGAAGTCCAAGAGATAATCATCCACCACCGTATATTTCAAATTATGCAAGTGGAGTTGATTATCATATTATTATAAAATCAAAATTAAAGAAAGTTTTAGAAAAGATAAATAACCTTGATAGTTCTATCCATGGTTTCTATTGCGCGGATACATCTCCTATTATGGAAAAAGCATGGGCTCAAAGAGCTGGATTAGGCTGGATTGGAAAACATACAAATTTAATTACTAAGGAGTTTGGTTCTTGGGTTTTTTTAGGGGAACTAATAATTAATAAAACCTTGGAGTATGATAAAGAATTTTCTCAAGATTTATGTGGTAATTGTAATTTGTGTATACAAACTTGTCCTACAGATGCTTTAGTCGATTCCTTTCAATTAGATGCAAATAAATGTATATCATATGTAACAATTGAAAAACGCGGAGATTTTGAAGAAGAAAATAAAATTGATTTAAATGAGTGGATATTTGGATGTGATATTTGCCAAGATGTATGTCCATGGAATATAAAATTTTCTAGTAATACTACTGAAGAAGATTTTAAAGATAGATTTGATTTAAAAGATAAAGATTATAATTACTGGGAAAAATTAGATGAAGAAGAATTCCGAAAAATTTTTAAAAATAGTCCAGTTAAAAGAACTAAATTTAGTGGACTTAAAAGAAATGTATTATTAGCAAAGGAGCAGGCTCAAAATGATTTATGATAGTGATAAAATTTTAGAAGATTTTGATGGAACACTGCCAATTTTTTCTATTTCTAATTTTGTAATGTTTCCTAGAACCTCATATAACTTTAATATTTTCGAACCACAATATAAAGATATGATTGAAGATGTTCTGAAATCGAACAAATTGTTTTCTATAAATAATAAAATTAAAATTAAAGATTCAAAAATTTGTAATACTGGGACCCTTTGTCAGATAGTTGAATCTAAAAAAATAGAAAATGGAAATTATGAAATCATTGCTTCTGGTTTAAAAAAAATAAAGATTATTGATTTTTTGAAAAATCAAAATACAGATTATAATTCAGCAACTGTCAAAATTATTGATGAAAATGATATGATTATTGATGAAGAATTAAAAAGAAAAAAGCTAATTAATAAATTTTTGACTTTAGTATCAAGTGATCAAGAAAAATTAAACCCCAGCGTTATAGATGCATCTATGATTTCAACTGAAACTCTAACGAATCTTGCATCATTAATTCTTCCTCTGGAAAGTGATGATAAGCAAAAATTACTAGAGTTGAATGATATCCAATTAAGACTTGAAGTATTATGTCAATTTCTTGATAGTGAGTTAAAGGTTGAAAGTGATTTAGATAATTTTAATCAAATTATTCCTACAAATATTAAATGGAATTAATTTGAATCTATGGAAGTATTTTAAAAGTAATTGTTTCTCCTGATATAGCACCAAAAGCACCTATCACTACTTCACCAGTTCCATCTTCTCCGAGCCTCAAATTACTCCTAACTGGATCTTTAAGATCTAATTGAGAAAAGAAGTAATAGTTTTTATATCCCTCAGAGAATGTATACATTCTATATTGATAACAGCCTACATCTTCAAAGGTGCTAGACACTACAACTTCATTGTTAGAAAAAATCGTTGGATTATTACCTGTGGGGAAGTGGTTAGTTTCATCAGATGGGGGGTATGCTACTGCTGGATGTCCATGATAGTATGTCCAATTTGCTTGAGGTCCGCCATATTGGAAACAACTTAAATATGGATCAAAATATTGTACAGATTGATAAAAAGTATTTTGGGATACAAAGTTTAGTAAATTATTTTCATTTAAATTATAATTGATATTATCAATCTTAAAGTCTTCTAAACATTCGTATATATTTTCGGCGCTAGTGCATTGACCTATATTTTGTTCATTAAGATCATTTTCATTTACAAACACTACTGGATATGGGATCATTTCAGTTCCTACATTTGTAATAATATCATCTCCACATTCTATATAAAGTGAATAGTTTTCATCTTCATAATGTGAGAAAAAATCTTCATCACAGTTTTCAGGGACCCATGCTCCATAATCATAATATAAGTCATTTAAATCATTCAGATCAGTTAATGACTGCTCATCTTGACAGCTAGCATCATTAATAAATTCTAACAGTCCAGAACCTTCATATATTGTTCCAGCAGTTTCACTATATGCGAAGTTGCAGGTTTGTTCATTATAATGAATTTGGACTTTATCACAATTCAATTCATGAATATCACTAAATTCAGTTATTTCTTCAAGATCATCCACATTGGGCTCACCACAATCCGTTACACCGTTACCTTCACCTTCACTATTTTCTGTGAAGCAAGGATCATTTTCATCTGCGTTAAAATCACAATTTTTATTTTCATCTGTCGGATCACCTATCAAACCATCTATCCCAACATCATCTATAATCGACCAAGATAAATCATATAAATCACTTGTACAGTTTTCTTGATTAATAACACTTACATCGCAATATCCATCAATAAATGGATTAGAATCTAACCATAGGGCTCCTAGACTATCGCAATCATCTATAGTAACTGGACAATTATTGGTTTGACAAATACACCCAGATCCAACCCAATTATCATTATCATCTATACAGTTGAAAAGACTTTCATCATCTATTGAAATTGTTTTGTCAATACGAATTATAGCTGTTTTATCATCTGGTAGCATTAGTGCTTCAATTCTATACTCTTGCTCAAATTCACCAAATTCAGATGTGAATTCAGTTATATCTATTTCTTCAATACATGAGTGAAAAATAATTGTAGATAGTAATAAAAATAAATATTTATAGTTCAAAATTAACTCCAAAGGTAAGAATTAATGGAAACATGCTAACTGCAGAAACTTTTGAAGGTGATGAATAATGATTCCAATTATAAAATAAGACATTGAAGTTATTAGTTATATTAACAACTTGGAATTTCCATTGTACGGGTTTTTTAAAAATACGTCCATCTCGAGTTAAACTTACATCTGCCCTAAAATACATGGGGTATCTTGTACTATTTTTACTACCATAAATATTGGACAAGTATGCGTAAGGTTGCTCAAGGCTCCCATATTGTTCTGCGCTTGTGTAAAAAGACTTTCCAATTACTGGCGTATATGGTGCACCACTTGATAATACACCTGTAAATCCTAAAAATGTATTTTTCTTTTCACTTAATTTATAATTAAGTACAAAGTTCATTGAGTGAGGTTTACTATAATTTGAAGGATAATTTTCAGATTTTTCTTGTATGATACCATCTTTATTTAAATCTATCTCTCTATTTACAAACGAGTATGAATATCCCACCCATCCATTAATTTTATTATTATTGAATTGGTATAATAACTCAATACCAGAATTTTGACCTTCACCAGATGTAAAAAAAGATGATTCATCTGTAACATCTGTGTACACAACACTTAAATCATATAGCGTAGAATAAGGTTTATAATACATTTCCATTGTAAATATATTCCCGTCCGAAATCCAATATTCTAGACCTAGTACAAAATGCTGATTCGCTTGTGGAAGTTGATTTTTTCCGATTGCTTGCCAAAAGTCAACGAGGCGAAGTAGTTCTTCGTCTTGATTAATTGTAAACATGAATTGTGAGAATTTACCCCACATAAATTTTAAGGCTAAATCAGAATTAGCCATATACTTAATTCCAATTCTAGGGTCAAAAATAGTGTTACTATAATAACTTGACTTAGATACTCTTAATCCTAAATCAAAAGAAAGAATTGGATTAGGTTTATATAGAGATTTTAAATATCCACTATTAATATTTGGATTTTCATTATTATTATAGGTTTGCTGATCAGCAAATTCCTCTGAGTAGGTCATTTTAAGAAATTTTGATTCCCATCCAAACTCTAAATCTAATTTATCATTTACAAAATATTTGATATCCTGATTTAAGCTGATATCTCTCACATTATTATCAAGGATATAATTTAAATCTGCTATAAATGTTGTATCATTAGGTATTGAATCATTTTCTTCACAATATTCATCAACATCATCTTGAATTGATGAGAAATCAATCTCAAATCCAACATCAAAATTATATTCTGTTTTAGATAACATTGTTTGAATTGTAAAATTAGAATTAGGAAAATAATTCCAAGCCAAACTTTTAGTATTATTTATCCAATTCCAATCGAATTTTACAGAGGGAAAATCATCACTATTTATATCAACTTTAAGGTCATCTGAGCCATTAAATTGGCTATAAATGAACTTATTATATTTAAATGGAGTAGTTTGAATTTTAAAGTGAGTATCCCAAAAATAATATATGAAGGGATTATCATTTTCTTGTATTCTGTTGAATGCAGTTACAAAAGTATCAAAGTAAGTTCTTCTTCCAGTTAAAATCCAAGACCCTTTGTATATTGGACCTTGTGCTGAAATTTTTGAAGATAAAAGACTTACATCTGCCTTTACATCATTATAGTCCCAATATTTTTTTATTTTCCATGATTCTGGAAGTCTTCCTTTTTTTGAGTTCCCTTCCTTTGAAGTAATTGAAAGGACTGAAGATAATCTATTTCCATATTGAGCAGGAAATCCACCTGCTAAAAACTCAGTATCAGATATTAAGTCAGCGTTGAATGTAGAAAAAATTCCTCCCACATGATATGGATTATATATTTGAGTGCCATCAAGTAAAATTAAATTTTCATCAGGGCTTCCACCTCTTACAATTAAAGCAGCATTAAAGTCATTTGCGGAAGTAACACTGGGGAAATATTGCAAAGTTCTAAATATATCAGATTCTACAAATGCAGGAATCATTTTTATTTCTTCTGAACTGATATTAATTCTACTTACTTCTACATTCTCTTCAAACCTAGTACGCTCACTTGAGATACTAACTTCATTAAAATTAATTGCTTCAGCGGTAAGGTTAACATTTATTCTTTTATTATCAGAATCAATTGTTATTAATTGATTATAAATTTGGTAGCCAATTATTGAAATATTAAGGTTGTATTCACCGCGATCAACATTAGTAAGTATATAGTATCCATCTATGTCTGCAGTAGTTCCTTTAAGAATTTTATCTGAATCTAGGTAGCTAATAGTAGCTGTTGTGAAGGGTATAGGTTCTCCATCTTTTGCATCTTTTATAAAACCTGATATACTAAATGAGTATAAAGAGGAAATTAATAAAAATAGTAATTTTATTCTGAGAAAATTATTTTGAAAGGGGTAGGACACTTACTTGTTTCTTTGTTTTACCCTTTCTATGAAATTTAACTTTTCCATCAATTAATGAGAATAAAGTATCATCTTTTCCTCTAGAGACATTATCTCCAGGAAAAATTCTAGTTCCTCTTTGTCTTACTATGATTGATCCTGCAGTTATAGTTTGACCATCAGCAGATTTGACACCTAAAAAATTAGGTTTACTATCTCTTCCATTCTTAGTACTTCCTACACCTTTCTTATGTGCCATTATTTACTCTCTTCTTTTGAATTTGTTTTAGTTGCTTTAGCTTTTGAACTTACTTTAGAGTCTTTAGTTGTATCATCTTTACTACTTGCCTTAGTTGTCTTTTTAGCTTTAGCCTGTTTTTTAAATTTATCTATCTTTACCATTGTAAAATTTTGTCTATGACCCTTTTTTACTTGGTATCCTTTTCGTCGTTTCATCTTAAAAACGACAACTTTTTTATCTCTGCCATGAGATAAAATTTCAGCAGAAATCGTTAATCCATCGACATATGGACTGCCAAACTCTTTCTTCTTAGAATCATCTGTATATAGAATTTTTTCTAATTCAATTTTTTCTCCAACTTCTCCACCTAAGTAAGGGAATTTAAATTCTGAATTTTCCTCTACTAGAAATTGTTTTCCTTTATGTTCAACTAGTGCTTGCATAGTAATCCTATTTTTTTGCGAAGCAAATTTATCCTATTTATCTGTCTCAAACAAGATTAAACTTCTTCAGTTACAAACTTTTTTTGTCTCTTCGAAAATACCTTGAATTGATGAGGTGCTAAATTCTCATCTGATTTAAGCTCAATTAAGAGCCAATTCTTCCACATGAATCCTTTCAATTCGCTGTGTTTAGTTTCTTTGAAATGCTCATGAACTTTTGGATTTAAATGAATAGCAAATCTTCTATCCCTAGATTTTGTTTTAAAAGTTTTTAGCCAACACTCTATGCTTGTAAGCATAGTATCCTTTGATGGTATTAGTCCTAATCCCTTGCAGGTAGGGCAATCTTCATATAATGTATGAAGAAGATCAAGGCGTACTCTTTGCCTGGTCATTTCTAAAAGTCCAAAATTGGAGAATTCTGCTAGAGATACTTTTGCTCGGTCTCTTTTTAAATTATTTCGTAATTCATAATATACTTTTTTACGATTTTCTTCTTTCATTAAATCAATAAAATCAATGACTATTAATCCACCGATGTCTCTTAATCTTAATTGTTTTGAAATTTCTCTTGCAGCTTCTAAGTTTACTTTCAAAGAATTATCTTCATGTTTTTTATTACCGATGAATCTTCCACTATTTACATCTATCACTACCATAGCCTCTGTATGCTCAATTGCTAGATGGCCACCGCTCTTAAGCCATACTTTTGTTTTTAGAGATTTTTGAATTTGATTTTCAATATCATTTACTTGAAAAATAGAACCTCTTTTTTTGTAGTAGCTAAGTTTATCAAGATGTTTTTTATTAGTATTTTTAAGATAATCATAAATTTTATTATATGTTTTTTTGCAATCTATATAAACTTTTGATGTATCGTCTGATAGTAAGTCTCTTATTACTTGGTTAGGTGTTTCCTCATCTTTGTAGGCGAGGTAAGGTATTTCTTTATTTTTAGTACTATTTAATTTTTCCCATTGTTGTAATGTTTTTTTCAGATCTTCTTCTATCTCACTATCATTTTTACCTTCTGCACTTGTTCTAAGTATAATCCCAAAATTCTTTATTGATAACCTTTTAATTATTTCTCTAAGCCTTCTTCGTTCATATTTATCAGAAATTTTCTTTGATATGCCAATGTAATTTTGATTAGGAACTAGTACGAGAAGACTACCTGCGAATGATATATCGGTCGTAACTCTTGGACCTTTACCACTAAAAGGTTCTTTAATTACCTGAACAAATATATCATCATTAATTTTTAAATCTTTTTCTGGGTCAAAAGTACTTGTCTGTTTTGTTTTTTTTGAATTCACTTCATCATCATCATCAGAGAATGATAAGTTTTTAATATTATCACTATTTCCAATTTCTGAAAATGGTAAAAATGAATTAATTTCATAGCCAATGTCAATGAAGGCCGCCTGCATACCAGGAATCACATTCTGAATTTTACCTTTATATATATTGCCTACCATTCTTTTATGGTCAGCTATATCTATATATAATTCAACCAGAGCACCATTTTCTAATATTGCGATACGCGTGCTTCCAATTGAGACATTTATATATATCTCTTTTGTATAAGTCACAATTTCCTCTATAAGGTTATATTACTTGTATTTATCTTTTATGGAGAGCTTCTTGAAAAAAAAATTTAAAAAAATAAAAAAATGAAACTATAAAAAAATAAACTAATTGAATTAACAACTCTCCAAAAATATCTATCAATCAAATTTATAAACAAAACTTAAATAAACAACATAAAATTATTTTGATAATCATACTTTAAATTTATTAATTTAAATGTACAAAAAAGGAGAAGCTATGCCTTATATTATTGCTGAACCATGTTTAAGTACATGTGATACAGCATGTGTAGAAGTTTGTCCTGTGGATTGTATCCATGGTCCAGAAGATACAGGAAATTGTGGCCTGGAAGCGCAAGAAGAAGGATTTAATCCAGAAGGTAAAATGCTTTATATTAATCCTGATGAATGTATTGATTGTGGAGCATGTGAAATTGAATGTCCGGTTGAAGCTATTTATGAAGAAGATGCAGTGCCTGATAAGTGGGTTGAATTTATTAAAATGAATTATGATTTTTTTGGTCTTGATTATAAAAGGTGAATTTTATTTTTTTGAAAATTAATTATTTATGTTAAAACAAGATATTATCGAACAATTAGGTAAAATAAAATATCCAGGATTTTCAAAAGATATTATTTCTTTTGGAATGCTTAAAGATATAAAAATCTCAAATGATCTGATTAGTATAATTTTCACGCAACCGACTAACGAACAAAATATTTTAGATGAAATAAAGCAGTCAGCTATAAAAAAAGTTTCATCTATTGATGATTTGAGCAGGCATGTAGAAGTTACTTTTGTACCATCCGAAAACTTAAATAAATCTAATGTTGCTACCAAAAGAAACGAAAATATTAAAAATATAATAGCTGTTTCAAGTGGAAAGGGTGGAGTAGGTAAATCAACTATAGCAGTAAATCTAGCTGCAGAATTAAGTAAATCATTTAAAGTAGGTTTATTAGACTTAGATATATATGGTCCAAGCCTTCCAACCTTAATAGGAAATAGTGATACTCCAAAAGTAATAGAAAATAATTTATTAGTACCCATTGAAAAGTATAATATGAAATTCATGTCTTTTGGGTTTTTGAACGCAAAAGATGATCCCGCAATTTGGAGAGGCCCAATGGTTTCAAAGCTTACACATCAATTTTTTGATAATGTTGATTGGGGAACTTTAGATTTTTTGATATTAGATTTGCCTCCAGGGACAGGAGATATACAATTAACATTAGTGCAAAAAATAGCACTTTCTGGAGCTATAATTGTAACTACCCCGCAGGACTTAGCCCACCAAGATGTTAAGAAAGGGTCAGATATGTTTAATAAAGTCAATACGCCGGTGATTGGGGTTGTAGAAAACATGTCCTTTTATAACCTTAAAGGAAGGATTGGTGGTTTTAATAATAAATCTATGGATTTTTCTTTCGATAATTTAAGTGAAAATATTACAGTTGATGACAACGGAAACTTTGATATAAATATTGAAATTTTCAAAGGTCGTTCTGGAAAGAAGGAAAGTTCTCGACTAGGGATTCCATTACTTGGTTCAATTCCCCTAGACCCAAATCTATCCTTACTATCAGATGAAGGTAAACCGTATGTGTTTGAAAATGAAAATTCTTTAATTTCTAATATTTTTAAAGATATATCTGCAAATATTGTGAATATAGTTAAAATCAAAAATGATTAATATGGCTTTAAAAAAATAATGGATAAATCTCCTAATCATATAGCGATTATTATGGATGGAAATGGAAGGTGGGCGAAACATAGAAATAAGCCTAGAATTTTTGGTCACAAACGTGGAGTTGATCGAGTTAGAGAGATTGTCAAATTTTGTAGAAACAATTCTTATATTAACTTTTTAACTCTATATACTTTCTCATCTGAAAACTGGATGCGTCCAAAATTAGAAATAAATGCATTAATGAAGTTAATAAAAACAACAATAATTGAACAAATTGATGACTTAGTAAGTAATGGTATACAGATTAGAATAATAGGTGATATTGAATCTCTTCCTAAATCAGTTTATGAAAAATTAGTTGAAGCTATGGAATTAACTAAAAATAATGATAAATTAGTTGTAAATCTTGCTATAAACTATGGGTCGAGGAATGAGATTATTAATGCAATTAAAATTATTTCCAAAAAAGTTAAAAATAATGAAATTTTGATTGATGATATAAGTGAAGATTTATTTAATGACAACCTATATACATCGTTTAGTCCCTATCCTGATTTGCTTATTAGAACAGGTGGAGAGTCTAGATTAAGTAATTTCTTATTGTGGCAATTAGCTTATTCAGAAATTATAGTAAATGAAAAATTTTGGCCTGAATATAAAGTTGAAGACTTAAAATTAGATATAAATAAATTTTCCATAAAAGAAAGAAGATTTGGTAAAACAAGTGAACAAATTAATTTTTAGAATACATTTATTACTATGTTTGATGATATCTTTTTCATTAGCTAGTACATCTATAGCCCAGATTAATAGGATTAAGATTGAGGGCAATAAAAGATTATCAAATGATGACATCATTAGGATTTCAAATATTTTTCCAGGAATGCAGATTACAGCAGCTGGTGAGATTCAGCAAGGTATTAATAGACTTTGGGATCTTAATAGATTTAATGATATTAAAATAATTCTAGATAATGAAACAAAAGACGGTATGGATTTAATTATTCAATTGGAAGAAGCAGATATGTTGAATGAAATTTTCATATCAGGCAATAAGAAGTTTAATGATAGAAAAATAAAAGATATAATTGAACTTGAAAAGGGTCAGATATTAACTGATAAAAGTATTTTTGAATGCATTGTAAAGTTATCTCAAGAGTTTAAAAGTAAAGGCTATCATAATATTAAAATTACTTATTCCATTGAAAAGTCTAATTTTGAATATGCTTCAGACCTAAATCTAAAAATAATTGAAGGTAATAAATTAAAAATTAAAAATATTAATTTTAATGGTAATAGCTCATTCTCTGATAAAAAATTAAAAAGAATTTTTAAGAAAAATAAAGAAAAAGTATGGTATTTACCTTGGAAGGGTAAATATTTGGAGAATGAGATTGAGATGGACAAATTACTAATTTCAAATTTTTACCATAACAGGGGCTTTAAAGATTTTTATTTCATAGAGGATTTAACTGATATTAAAGACAATTCAATAGATTTAAACTATAAAATATATGAAGGACCAAAGTATATCCATCGTTCACTTAGATGGGAAGGTAATTCTCTATTTAGTGATTCCACTTTAACAAATGCTATGGATATCACTAATGGAGATATATACAGTTCAGAGAAATTTAATTTTTCATTATTCCAGAATATTTCTCCTCTTTACATGGATAAAGGTTATTTAAACTTTAATATAAATCATTCATATGAGTACAATAATAATGATTCTTTAGATATTGTATTTAATATTGTTGAGAATAATATAGTTAAGGTAAGAAAGATAATTATCAAAGGTAACCACAAAACCAATGAAAATGTAATTAGAAGAGAAGTAGATATATATCCAGGAGATGTTTTTAATAGAACCAAATTTATTGATGTCAGAACTAGAATTATGTTATTAAACTTGTTTGAAAACGTTATTCCAGATATTCTTCCTTTCGATGAAGACGAAGTAGATTTGATAATCGAAGTAGTTGAGAAAGGTGTTGGCCAAGCAAACTTTACAATGGGGTGGAATAGGGTTCAAGGCTTTAATGGGGGTGGTGGATTTCAGCTTCCAAATTTTTTAGGAAGAGGTCAAACTATTTCTCTTAATTATAATAGAGGTTTGAGTAGTGGTAGCACAACTAGTTTTAATGCTTCTAATAACTCAAGTAATAGTATAGCTCAGAGTTTCTCAATAAGTTTTTTTGAGCCTGCCTTATATGATACTCCTAACATGATTGGTGCGTCATATAGTTATTATGAAACTCCAAGTAGTAGAACAATATCCGGATTAGATGTTAATAGTAGTTCTATATCTATTTCATTTGGAAAAAGAAAATTAAATTGGCCCGATAATAAATTTAAGGTGACTTGGGCTTTCACCAAATCGACAAAAACATATTCTTCAAATGATCAGCAAAATATCCTTAATTCTTTTGCATTTGTAAGTGAAAACCAAATAGACTTTATCAATGATAAATATAAATTTAAATCTTCTGGAGTATCAATTTCCCAAGTATTAAAGCGAAAAAGTTTAAATCACCCAGAGTTTCCAACCACAGGGTCTGATTTTACTTGGGATTTAACATATTCAGGTGGTGTTCTGGGTGGAAGAGAAGACTATGTGAAAAATTCATTTTCATTTAATTTCTTTATACCCATTAGTGATAAAATATCCATAGGTAATATGTTTAAGTTTGGAAATATTGAAAGAATATCAGATGATTCAATTATTCCTCCTCAAAAATATTTTGTTATGGGTGGCAGTGGTATTCCATATGGAGAGATGTTAAGAGGATATCCAGAAAATTCTGTAGGTCCTTATTATTATGAAAATAATTATCCAGTTGGTGGTAAATTATTATCAAGATATTCTATTGAAGGAAGGCTTTTATTCTCTAGTAATCCTACTATTTATGGGTTTATATTTGCAGATGCTGGTAATGTATGGTCGGGTTTTAATACTGTAGATCCATACAATTTGAAGCGTTCTGCTGGAGTAGGTGTTAGATTATTTATGCCAATGCTAGGGTTAATTGGATATGATATTGGGTATGGTTTTGATCCATCTGGAATAGGTAATGATAGTTCACCATGGGGGTGGGATCATCATTTGATTTTTGGAGCAGGAATTAACTAATTTAAAAAGAGGTGAAAGATGAGAAGAAGTAGTTTTATTATATTATTATTAACATTTGTAGGTTCATTGTTTTCAAATGATTTAAAAATTGGATATATTGACTCTCAAAAGATTTTAAGTGAATTAGAAGAGGTTAGAGCTGTCCAGATTGAACTAGAGAAAAAACAAAGAGAATGGGAAAATGAAATGGAAGTCCTAATTGGAAGAAGGGATAGTTTGTTTCAGGCCTATGAATTGCAAAAAGTACTAATGAGTGCTGAAAGAAGATCAGAAAAAGAAAAAGAAATTCAACTAATGGAGCAAAGAGTTCAACAGTTTAATATGGAAAAATTTGGTCCTAATGGCGGAGAAATATATAGAATTCAAAATCAACTTTTTGCGCCAGTTCAAGCAAAAATTCAAGAAGCAATTGACAAGGTTGCAATTGCAGATGGTTATGATTTTATTCTAGATGCCCAATCGGGTGGTTTTGTATTCGCTCAAGATAAATACAACTTAACCCATGCAGTTTTAGATGAGCTTAGAAAAAGCGCAATTGAAAATCAAAATGAATAACTTCTTTGATTACAGCTTCTCAAATAACAGAACTAATTGAAGGAGATTTGCAGGGTAATAGTAACCTTGAAATCCATGGAGCGTATGACTTAACTCCTGGTAAAGAGTTGCATATTTCTTTTTTAAATAAAGATTCTGATTTAACCTCATTTCATGAATCTCTATCTGATTTAATTATTGTATCAAAAAATGTGGAAATTGAAACAACAAATAAATCAATAATATTTGTAGATACTCCCAAATCATCTTTTTTTAAAGTTGTTAACCATTATTTTAAGTTTGCTCTAAATGAAGTCGATTCAGGAATTTGTTCTTCTGCTCATATTTCAAGTTCTTCAATTCTAGCTAATGATATTAAGGTGGGAAGCAATGTTGTTATTGAAGACAATGTAGAAATTCATGCTGGTGTTTCTATAGGACCGAATTCTTATATTGGCAAAAATGCCTCAATTGGAGAAGGTAGCATCATTCATCCAAATGTTTCGATATATAATAATGTAAAAATAGGTAAAAATGTTATAATTAATTCTGGAAGCATTCTTGGTGCAAGTGGATTTGGTATTATTCAGCAAAATAAAAGTTTAAATCAGGTTCCTCATATTGGCAACGTTATTATCGAAGATAATGTAGTACTTGGAGCAAGTTGTACTGTAGATAGAGCAACAATGAGTCAAACAGTGATTGGCGAAGGAACTAAGATTGATGGACAAGTCCATATTGCTCATAATGTAAGAATTGGTAAAAACTGCATAATAGCTGGTCAATCTGCTATTGGGGGTAGTTCTAGATTAGGTAGCAATGTTATTCTTGGAGGTCAAGTTGGTATAATTGATAACTTGAATATTGGTGATAATTGTAAGGTTGCAGCTAAATCAGCGGTAATGAAATCTCTTGAAAGTAATATGACCGTTTCTGGGATTCCAGCGATAGACCATCGAACGCGCAAGCGACTTGATGTTTTGATTTCTAAGCTACCTGAAATAGCTAAAAAGAAGTAATAGAACATTGGTAACTAATTTAAATAAGTTGAAATTTCAACAAACCATTAAAGAAGATATTGAAATCTCTGGGATAGGATTGCACACAGGCGTACTTTCAAAAGTTGTAATTAAACCAGCCCCAACTAATCATGGAATTAAATTTAAACGTATTGATTTAAAAGATGCTCCCATAATTGATGCTTCAGTATCAAATGTAGTAGATGTAACAAGGGGTACCACCATAGGATCACAAGGAGCTGAAGTTCATACCATAGAACATTTACTTGCTGCTATTCATGGATTAAATATTGATAATTTATTGATTGAGATTGATAATTTAGAGGTTCCAATATTAGATGGTAGCGCAAAAGGCTATGTAGATTTATTTATTAAATCTGGTTTTAAAGATCAGGATGAACATAGGTTAGAATTAGTTATTGATGAGACTATTACATATAGTAATCCAAAATCTGGTGTAGATATTCATATAGTCCCATCTGATAAATTTAGAATAACGTTTATGATGGACTATAAACATCAATCTTTGGGTACTCAGTACACTTCATATTATTCAATTAGGGAAGAGTTTATAAATAATGTAGCTCCTGCTCGAACTTTTTGTTTGCTTTCAGAAGTTAATAATTTATTAGACTGTGACTTAATTAAAGGAGGAAGTTTAGATAACTCTCTTGTTTTCATAGATACAGAATTAAATGATAAAGAAATTAAAAAGATAAAAGAAAAAATAAATATCAGTTCTCAGGCTATTGATTCTCCAAACGGACTTTTAAATGATACTGAGCTTAGATATTATAATGAGCCAGTTAGACATAAACTTTTAGATCTAATTGGTGATTTAAGATTACTAGGTATGCCTATTAAAGGACACGTAATAGCTGCAAGGAGTGGACATTTTGCAAATATTGAATTAGTTAAAAACATAAGAAAGAAATATCTCAAAAAAGGGGTAAAACAAGGTATGGCAAATAAAAAACAAAAAATATCTTTTGATATTAGAGAAGTACTAAATATTCTTCCTCATAGATATCCATTCTTACTTATAGATAAAATTAATAATTTGATTTCTGGTGAAGAGGTTCATGCAATAAAAAATGTCACATTTAATGAGCCATTTTTCCAAGGTCATTTTTCGGGACAGCCTGTCATGCCTGGCGTCTTATTAATTGAATCAATGGCTCAGGCTGGAGGTTTCCTTGTTTTAAATACAATTCCAAGTCCAGAATCTAAATTAATGTATATTTCTGCTATTGAAAATACAAGATTCAAAAAGACAGTTGTTCCTGGCGACCAATTAAAAATCACAGCTAGGCTTCTTAAGTTCAAATTAAATACATGTAAGATTCAAGCTACTATTCATGTAAATAATGATTTAGTGGCAGAATCTACGTTCCTAGCATCTGTTGTTAATAGGAGTATATAAAGTTGAATATTCATTCAACATCAATTATAGATAAATCAGTTAAGATCCCCCACAATACTACAATTGGACCATATAGTATAATTGAAAGTGATGTTTCTCTAGGTGAAGGTGTAAAAATTGCATCCAATGTATTAATAAAGTCAGGAACTATAATTGGAAATAATTCTGAATTTTTTTCAGGTGCAATAATAGGTGAAAAACCTCAAGATCTCAAGTATAATAATGAAAAAACTACAGTCGAGATAGGAGATAATTCTATTATAAGAGAGTATGTGACTATTCATAAAGGAACAAAAGATAGAAAAATAACAAAGATTGGATCAAACTGCTTATTAATGGCATACTCTCATGTTGCGCATGATACTTTTTTGGGAGATGATGTTATTTTATCAAATAATGTTCAAGTTGGAGGTCATGTTACTATTGAAAATAATGTTATTATTGGTGGGGCAACTCCCATTCATCAATTTTGCAAAATAGGTGAATATGCTTTTGTGGGAGGAGGGTATAGGGTTGTTCAAGATGTTCCGCCATATATAAAAGCAATGGGAGAGCCATTAAAATATTTTGGAATAAATAGTGTTGGTTTAAAAAGAAACAGTTTTTCAGAAGATATTATCAGTATAATTAAAAAAGCATATAGAGTTATCTATCGATCAGAACATAATATTTTGCAAGCTATTAAGATTTTAGATGAAAATTCAAATTCTAAATTGGAAGTAAACAAAATTATTAATTTTATAAAAAACAGTAATCGTGGAATTATTTAAAGGCATATTTATTAGAATATTTTCAGTTTTAATTTGTATATCTTTTCTTTATTGTGAAGGAAGTATAGATGAATTATTAATTATAAATTACTCA
>CENX01212343.1_pt1 | contig 24879 bp, 22 predicted proteins | sample 361321 | NCBI WGS metagenome assembly CENX01 (sample SAMEA2619678, study PRJEB7988) | marine metagenome | isolation source: saline water (ENVO:00002010), including | reverse complement strand
CCTCGCGGCTCGTTCTGGACTGAATTACAAATACAACACCCTATCAATAAAGATCATGTCGCAAGTAATAGACCACGCAGACGACGGCCATCACGAAAACCTCGCCCTAAAGTACCGCATGATAGCATGACCAAGGATTAAGAAATGAGCGTCAAAAAAGATCCCAAGCAGGTCTTTTCTGCATTTATTGGACTGGGTAGCAATCTCGCCCAACCCCAAACTCAAATTAGCCAAGCAATGACTGAAATGGCGCAGCTAACCGACACATCGCTACTGAAACAGTCGTCGCTTTATCGCAGCACTGCACTTGGCCCTGAACCGCAACCTGACTACCTAAACGCAGTTGTTGAGCTGGCTACAGCGCTCAATCCTCATGCTCTATTAAAGGCCTTACAGGCAATTGAGGCGCAACATGGCAGAATCCGCAAGCAACGCTGGGAGTCAAGACCGCTAGATTTAGATATACTGCTGTATGGGAATCAGCTAATATCTACTGAAACATTAATCGTGCCTCATGCAGAGATGACAAAACGGCATTTTGTCCTTTATCCTTTGGCTGAGATAGCGCCAGATTTAGTCATCCCCGGAGCAAAAAAAGAAAATTTGAACCAATTACTTCAGCGATGCCCAATGGCAGAGCTACAAAAAATAATCGATTAATGCAATGCCAATCAACACACAAACAAAATGGAAAACAGTAACTTAACAATAGCAATTAACCCATAGACAATCGACGATATATTATCTTGAACCATGCCTGATCTTAATAATTTAAACAACTCACTGGATAAACAACCGCTGGGCTCTGAACGCTTAGCAATCGATGAGTTAATCAAGGGTCGGGAGATCCCTCGCTTCATCACCATTGAAGGCTCAATTGGAGTTGGCAAAACAACCTTAACCAAACGACTGGCTGAAACCTTTAACTATGAAACGATGCTAGAGCGAGCAGAAGAAAATCCCTTCCTATCGAGCTTTTATAAAAACCGTCGTCAAAATGCCCTAGCAACACAATTATTTTTTTTATTTCAACGTTCACAACAAATCCAAGAAATGCGACAGCAAGACTTATTTTCGCCGGTGCGAATCTCTGACTTTTTAATTGAAAAAGATCGCCTCTTTGCCCGCGCCAATTTAGATGACAACGAGTACAAGCTCTATGAGCAAGTCTATTCGCAAATCACTATCGATGCACCAAAACCTGATCTGGTGATTTATCTTCAATCACCTGTCGATGTACTGATGGATAGAATCTCAAAACGTGGCAGAAATATTGAACAGTCGATCGATCGCAATTATCTCGAGTTACTTAATGAAGCTTATAGTGAATTTTTTCTCTACTATGATGATGCACCATTGTTAATCGTTAATTGCACTGAGATCGACTTTATTAACAATGAAAATGATTATTTAAGCCTGATCGACTACCTATTAAATGTGCGCAGTGGTCGTTGTTATTTCAATCCTACGATATTTTCATAGCAGCCTAGCATGACTTACCATTACCGACAGGAAGCTTAGCCTTGAAAAATACTATCCAAAATCTTCGTCAGAAAAAAATCACCCAGCAACCATTTAGCATGGTCGCTGCGTACGATGCCACATTCAGCATGGCGCTCAATCAGGCAGGTATAGCCTCAATCTTGGTGGGCGACTCACTGGGCATGGTTGTACAAGGACAGACCAGCACATTACCGGTTACCATTGAACAAATGGTTTATCACACAGAAGCAGTCGCTAGCGCTAACCTTCGAGCAGAAGAGCCAGCGCTCATCATTGCCGATCTGCCCTTTATGAGTTACGCCACAATAGAGTCAGCATTGATCAACGCAGCAATGCTGATGCGTGCCGGAGCTAACATGGTTAAACTTGAAGGCGGTAGCTGGCTAGTTGAAACGGTTGCTCAACTTGTCGAACGCGGCATCCCTGTCTGTGGGCATATCGGACTAACACCGCAGTCGGTGAATAAATTTGGCGGCTTTAAAGTGCAAGGACGACTACCCGAACAACAAAAACAGTTAATTGAAGATGCTCAGCAACTTGATCATGCAGGCGCTGACTTTATTGTACTCGAATGTATTCCAAAAACGTTGGCATCAACGATCACCTCCAGCGTCGACTGTTCGACAGTCGGCATTGGCGCAGGCAATGTGACTGACGCACAAGTACTGGTCTGTTACGACATACTAGGATTAAGCGATAACCCAGCCCGCTTCGTAAAAAACTTTATTTCAGCCGCTGATAGCGATAACCCTATTGTAGATGCCTTTCGTGATTTTAAGCAATCTGTAGAGCAAAAGATTTACCCCGCCGCAGAACATGAGTATTAAAATTCATTTTACTTTTAACTACCTTAATAAGCACACTATATCAGTATGAAAATTTTTAGTCAGGCAGACATATTATGGGCCGACATTGAAGCCAATAACAACGGCCCTATAAAAGTGGCGCTGGTCCCAACCATGGGTAATTTACACGACGGCCATCTGCAGTTAGTGACACGCGCTCGTCAAGTTGCCGATATTGTGGTCGCCAGCATATTCGTTAATCCTATGCAGTTCGGCGCGACTGAAGATCTTGACAATTACCCACGAACACTTGAAGAAGATATTGAAAAACTTAACGCTGAAAAAACTGACTACTTATTCTTGCCTACAGTAGACATCATGTACCCTGATGGACTAGATAACCATACCAGCATTAACAATCAATATCTAACGAATATGCTATGTGGTATTTCACGACCCACTCATTTTCAAGGGGTCTGCACGGTAGTCTGCAAACTATTCAATTTAGTCAAACCAGATATCGCTGTTTTTGGTGAAAAAGATTTTCAACAACTGACTATCGTCAAAAAAATGGTCGCCGACTTATGTATACCAACAGAAATTATTAGTGTTGCTACCGAGCGGGCCGAAGACGGCTTGGCTCTTAGTTCTAGAAATAATTACCTAAGTAATGATGAAAGACAAAAGGCACCAAAATTATATGCCGCACTACAAACGGCGAGTCGCTCTATTATGAATGGCGATAGAAACTTCAGTCAATTGTGCCAATTAGCATCGGAAAAACTTAGCCAGCAGGGCTTTGATGTTGATTACTTTGATATTCGAGATCAACATACACTGACATTATTAGACGATGGCAGCAGCAATAAAGACATTGCCATCTTAGCAGCGGCTAAACTCGGGGTCACACGTATACTGGACAACCTCAAAATCAGTCTATAGGCTTTCATTAACACTGATAACTTTTTACCTTAAGAGAGGCGCATGAACAAACCCAACATTTACCCAGTGAAACCTGACTTTGCTGCAACGGCCCATCTTAACAGCGATCAGTATCAAGCAATGTATCAAGCCTCAGTATCGCAGCCCGAAATATTTTGGAATGTCCAAGCAAAAAATTATTTAACTTGGGATCAACAATGGACCAATGTTTGCGAGTACGATTTCAAACAAGGGCAGGCAAGTTGGTTCAATGGTGGAAAACTCAACGTCACCACTAACTGTATTGACCGACATCTGGCGGATAGAGCCAATCAAACGGCTATTATTTGGGAAGGTGATGAACCCGATCAGCAGAAATTAATTAGCTATACTGAACTTCATGAAGCAGTTTGTCGATTGGCTAATGGCTTAAAAAAACGTGGTGTTAAAAAAGGCGATCGGGTTTGTATTTATATGCCCATGATTCCAGAAGCGGCTTATGCCATGCTGGCATGTGCACGCATTGGCGCTATTCACTCAGTCGTTTTTGGTGGCTTTTCTCCGGATGCGCTTCGCGATCGAATTCTTGATGCCGACTGCCAAACCGTCATTACTGCCGATCAAGGTGTGCGCGGTGGCAAAAAAATACCGCTTAAAGAAAATGTAGACAAAGCAGTGAGCGACTGCCCTAATATTCACACGGTTTGCGTCATCAAACATACTGCAGCTGATGTTAACTGGCAGGCGCATGATATCTGGTATCATGAACTAACCGACTCTGTTGACGCAAACTGTCTAGCTGAGCCAATGGATAGCGAAGATCCATTATTTATTCTTTATACCTCAGGCTCAACGGGTAAACCCAAGGGAGTTCTTCATAGCACAGCAGGTTACATACTCGGTGCCGCTATGAGCCACAAGATGATCTTTGATTATCATGATAATGACATTTACTGGTGTACCGCCGACGTTGGGTGGATTACAGGTCACTCGTACATTATTTATGGCCCACTTGCTAATGGTGCCACTACGTTAATGTTTGAAGGCGTGCCTACCTACCCGAATGCCTCTCGCTCCTGGGATATTTGTGACAAGCATCAGGTTAATATTTTTTATACTGCACCAACAGCCCTACGCGCTTTAATGTCTATGGGCGATGAATTCGTGAGTCGAACGTCACGTAGCTCGATCCGTTTGTTAGGCACAGTTGGCGAACCTATTAATCCAGAAGCATGGGAATGGTATTATCATGTTGTTGGTGAGGGGCGTTGTCCTATCGTAGATACCTGGTGGCAAACAGAAACGGGGACAATTATGATTACCCCATTACCCGGCGCAACCGACCTTAAACCTGGCGCTGCAAGCCTCCCTTTCTTTGGTGTAGAACCGGTATTACTCGATAACGACGGCTTAGAAATTATCGGGGAAGGCTCAGGAGATTTAGCTATAAAACAGTCGTGGCCAAGCCAAATTCGTTCAGTGTATGGCGACCATCAACGTATGATCGACACCTACTTTAGTCCCTATCCTGGCTATTTTTTTACAGGCGACGGGGCTCGACGAGATGCCGATGGTTATTATTGGATTACCGGCAGGGTCGATGATGTGTTAAATGTGTCCGGTCATCGACTCGGCACCGCAGAAGTTGAAAGTGCCTTAGTCTTGCATCACTACATTGCCGAAGCGGCCGTTGTAGGATTTCCTCATGATATTAAGGGACAAGGCATTTACTGCTATGTGACAGCCATGGCAGGCGTTAACGTCACCGATGCTTTAAAGAAAGAACTCATCCAACTAGTTGCTAAAGAAATTGGCGCCATTGCCAAGCCTGATATTATTCAGTGGGCGCCTGGCTTACCGAAAACACGGTCAGGAAAAATTATGCGCCGAATCTTGAGAAAGATTGCGGCCAATGAAATTGATGCCTTGGGTGATACCAGCACTTTAGCTGATCCAGCCGTGGTGGATAATTTAATTGCTGAGCGATACCATCAATAACTACAAACCAAGCTTTCCGCTAGGCCGATAAGAAACTATCTACTCATAGGTATCGGTATAGTGGTCAGCCTCATCTTGCTGTTGCTCTTGATGCATTTCTTCAAGCGAGACAAATTTATCAGCCGTAGGCTCAAAATCGTCTTCTAGCCCCATCATGCTAAGTAATTCTTCGTCTTCCATATCGAACAAACCCGTCCATTCCATGATCGGCTGCCATTGCGCTAAGTCGTTAGCGACTCGACTGGGCGGCAGATCAAATAAACTCAAGCCTGCATCCAATGAACGGATATAATTTTGAGTATCACGCAAAGTGGCAATACGAGTTATATTGGTTCGCTGTATAAAAGAATCAAAGGTTTCTAAATACTTAGTATTGGCTTTAACCCGATTAGCAATCATGCCGATTTCCATATTGGGATTATCTAACCAGCCAATATTGCTTAAGGTCACCCATAAGCGAAGAGCAGCCTTAATATCAATCGGCGAAGGCGTAATGGGTATGATCAATTTATCGCAGACACTGGCAACGGCCAACTGATCACCAACTGCGGCTGCTGGCATATCATGTACCATCACATCATACTCGCCCTCTAAAGGCTCACCATCATAGGCGGCAATTGCACCGATATCAGCACAACGTCGCGGTCGAGATTTCAACCAATCATGCGAAGATTGCTGCTTATCGTGATCCGCTAGAGCCACTCGCAAGCCCATCGTCGATGCATAAACGGCAATATGGGTAGCAATGGTTGTCTTACCGCAGCCACCTTTAGGATTGAGCAACACAATGTGTTTCATTTCGTTCCCCGCTTGTAATGCGCGTGTCGACTAAACAGCACCGCCAGAATTTACGGCAGCAAGAATAAGCGCTTATAATTCAATCCCTTACAGTCTATTAATTATTAGCACGAAAGATAGACCAAATAGTGTGAGATTTTCAATAGTTCTGCGCGACAGCATTTACATTTATTGACCGTAACCGTCAGTATTTTTCGCGATAAAAAAACACTTTAAACAAGACAATAAAAGCTAAAAATCTATTCTTAAGGGAAGTAAGTGCACACTTACAAAAGTATGAAGTGAGGTTTTTGCGTCCGGTATAAAAAAACCGGACGAATCCGGTTTTTTTATTATTTATCAATACATAAATGGTAAATTTATGACGCCTCGTCGGTTTGACCCTCAGGGCTCTCAGCTTCAGCAAGCGCATTGTCATCATCAAGCAGCTCTTTAATGCTCAATTTAATACGTCCACGCTGGTCCACATCCAAAACCTTCACTTTGACCATTTGACCCTCTTCAAGCACATCAGTGACCTTTTCAATACGCTCATGAGCAATTTGAGAGATATGCAATAAGCCATCTTTGCCCGGTAAAATATTGATAAAGGCGCCAAAATCAACAATGCGCTCAACCTTACCTTCGTAAATCGCACCCACTTCAGCTTCAGCAGTAATACTCTCTACCATCGCGACAGCCGCATCTAAAGAGGTTTTATCTTCACCAAAGATTCGAATAGTCCCATCGTCATCGATATCGACAGAAGCACCCGTTTGTTCAGTTATAGAGCGGATAGTTGCACCGCCCTTACCAATGACATCACGAATTTTGTCGGTATCAATTTTAAATGTGCTCATGCTTGGCGCATTATCCGATAATTCAGTTCGCGACTCTGCAATGACTTGATTCATCTCTGATAAGATATGCAAACGCGCAGCTAATGCTTGATTCAGTGCAATCTCCATTATTTCTTCAGTAATGCCTTCAATTTTAATATCCATTTGCAAAGCCGTAATACCCTGCTCAGAACCGGCAACTTTAAAATCCATATCACCCAAATGATCTTCATCACCTAAGATATCAGTCAACACGGCAAACTTGTCGCCTTCTTTGACCAAGCCCATTGCAATACCAGCTACAGGGGCTTTTAGCGGCACGCCAGCATCCATCATTGACATACTGCTGCCGCACACTGACGCCATCGATGAAGAACCGTTTGATTCAGTGATTTCTGAGACTACACGAATCGTATAAGGAAATTCTTCAGGGTCTGGCATCATGGCTAACACACCGCGCTTCGCTAAGCGACCATGGCCAATTTCTCGTCGACCCACAGGACCTACTCGACCCGCCTCACCCACCGAATAAGAGGGAAAGTTGTAGTGGAATAAGAAATGATCTTTACTACTGCCTTCTAAGCCATCAATAATTTGTGCATCACGAGCAGAACCTAAAGTGGTTACCACTAAAGCCTGCGTCTCGCCACGGGTGAATAAAGCAGAACCATGCGCTTTTGATAACACACCAACTTGCATCGCTAGAGGACGAACGGTTTGCGTGTCACGGCCATCAATTCTTGGCTCGTGGTTAACGATACGTTGTCGCACAATTTGTTTTTCAATCTTAGCAAACAAATCTTTTACATCATCAGCGCTGACATCGCCTTGTTCAGTAACAAACTGCTCAACCGCACGATCTCGGATAGCACCAACCTGCTCATAGCGCTGAGCTTTTTCTGTCACTTGATAAGCTTCACCTAAATCAGCACTCACCGCATCACTAATGGCTGAGTATAGTGCTTGATCAATTTCAGGTGACTGCCAATCCCATAACGGCTTAGCGGCATCCGCAGCTAAGGACTTAATCGCTTCAATGACGACTTGCATTTCTTGGTGAGCGAATAAAACAGCACCCAACATTTGATCTTCGCTGAGCTCTTCTGCTTCTGATTCAACCATCAATACCGCATCAGAAGTACCCGCAACCACCATGTTCAAAGCTGACGTTTCGAGTTCAGGATAAGTTGGATTTAATAGGTAGCCTTCACTGTCTGTGTAACCAACTCGCGCACCACCAATCGGGCCATTAAAAGGAACACCCGAAATAGACAGTGCGGCTGAGGTGCCTATCATCGCTGGAATATCAGGATCGATATCTTTTTGCGAGGAGACCACCATACAAATCACTTGCACCTCATTTTTAAAGCCATCAGGAAATAATGGGCGAATAGGGCGGTCAATCAATCTTGACGTCAGGGTCTCTTTTTCAGAAGGGCGTGCTTCACGCTTGAAGAAACCACCAGGTATTTTACCCGCCGCGTAAGTTTTTTCTACGTAGTGAACAGACAGTGGAAAAAAGTCTTGGCCGGGCTTAGCTTTCTTAGCGCCAACGACCGTACACAAGACCGAAGTTTCATCCATAGTGACTAATACTGAGCCACTGGCTTGACGAGCAATACGGCCCGTTTCTAAAGTAACGGTATGTTTACCGTATTGAAATTGCTTAATAATCGGATTCACTAGAAATCCTCCATCGAATACTTAAAAATGGCGAAAGGCCCCATTGCCCATCGCCGACAAATTACTGACATCAAATTAAAATTAACGACGTAAACCTAATCGTTTAATCAGATCAGCATAACGGTCAGCATCGTTACACTTTAAATAATCTAATAACTTTCTTCGCTGATTAACCATACGAATCAATCCGCGGCGCGAATGGTGATCTTTTTTATGATCGCCAAAATGATCCTGCAAATTATTGATATTTTCGGTTAGTAAAGCGACCTGAACTTCTGGCGAACCGGTATCGCCATCTTCTCGCTGATACTCTTTCACAATACTTGCTTTTACTTCTGCAGTTAATGCCATGGTACTTTCCTCTCGAATGTGCAATAAATAAAAATGGCCCGCCCGTGCACATTTACAGACAGGTCAAAAAAACCCGATTAATCACAATACTTTTTCATTGCAATCATATTTAAATTACGAAACCACTAATCGCTTAGGCGCGACGCGGCCCTGATCATCTATTTCGCCGATGCCAATAAAGTCACCCGCTTCCATCAACAATCTCACCTTACCGTTGGGCGGTGAATCTGACACCTGCACGGCCTGACCACGCTGTAAGTAAAATTCGGTCGATGGATCTAATACTACCGATGGAATATGCTGTAAAGCACTATCCATCGGCAACAGTAATTCATCAAGAGCGGTAGTATTATTAAAACCTTCCAACCGTTCTAACTGCTCAAAATCAATAGCTTGCGACTCAACAAAAGGGCCACTCTGTACCCTTCTTAACGCCGAAACAAAACCACCAACCGCTAACTTCTCACCTAAATCTGCAGCAATTCGGCGAATGTATGTCCCCTTACTAACCGCTAAGCACACATCTATCTCAGCCACTTGACTAGCATCGTCAACTCGAAATGCCAGCAACTCAATATCATCTACGCGTATATCGCGACTCGCTCGTTCAACCTCTTCACCGCGGCGCGCCAATTTATATAATCGTTCACCGTTATGCTTTAACGCCGAATACATGGGCGGCACTTGCTGTTGCTCACCCTGAAACGACATTAACGCTGATAAAACCTCAGCCTCAGTTAACTTAGAAGCATCTGCTACTACCGTTATTTCACCATCAGCATCATCGGTAGTACTGCTCTGACCTAAAACAAACGTGCTGGTATAAGTCTTATTCGCATCTAATAAAAATTGCGAAAACTTTGTTGCTTCACCAAAGCATAAAGGCAGCACACCTGTAGCTAGTGGGTCAAGGCTGCCCGTATGGCCGGCCTTGGCGACAAAAAATAATCGCTTGCACTGCTGCAATGCCTGGTTTGAACTTAGGCCTAATGGCTTATCTAACACCAAAATTCCATTAATCAAACGACCGCGTCGATTCGCTCTGCCCACTCAAACTATCCTATGCAAGAACCGTTCAATTCAATTATCATCTGACCCGCTGCCAGCGATAGCACGATCAATCAAATTAGACAAATGCTCGCCTTGCCTAACGCTGTCATCAAAATAAAAACGTAACTTTGGTGTTGACCGCATACTGTGCTGGCTAGCTACCTGAGTACGAATAAAACCAGCTGCACCGTTTAATACTTCAACCGCTTGCTTTGCCTCTTCAGCCGTCTCTTTATCAAAAAACGTGACATATATTTTAGCTGTCGACATGTCGCGACTCACAACCACTGCATTGACATTCGCACTGCTAACCCGCGGATCACGCAACTCTCTTTGTAACAACAAAGCAACTTCACGCTTAATGAAATCCGCGACGCGCTCCGAGCGGCTATACTCTTTTGGCATTACGCAAACTCATATTATAACAACGCAGTAAGTAAACTATTGGCGGCACAGGCTAAAGGCTTCTCGCCACTTTCTGAATGTCAAACACTTCTATTCTGTCGCCGGCTTTAACATCGGTATAATCTTTAACACCAATACCGCACTCAGTTCCACTTCGAACCTCACTCACGTCATCTTTAAAACGACGCAAAGAATCCAATTCACCCTCATGAATAACAATGTTTTCGCGTAAAACTCGAATCTGCTTACTGCGTGACACCAAACCTTCAACCACCATACAACCAGCAACCAAGCCAAACTTTGGTGATTTAAATACATCGCGCACTTCAGCAGTACCTAGAATTTCTTCGCGCATCTCCGGTGCCAGCATGCCAGACAATGCATCTTTCACATCATCCAGTAAGTTATAAATAATACTGTAATAGCGTATTTCTAATGACTCTTTTTCGGCGGCAGCGCGTGCTGTCGCGTCAGCACGCACATTAAAACCAAAAATAACAGCGCTCGTTGTTGCCGCTAAATTAATATCGGCTTCAGCGATGGCACCAACACCACCTGAAATCACATTAACTTTGACCTCATCGTTACCAATATCACCTAGTGCAGAAATAATCGCTTCAACCGATCCTCTTACATCAGCCTTAACTAACACATTGAGAGTTTTTATCTCAGCTGACTCAAAACTGGCAAAAATATTATCCAGGTTAGCTTTCTGCTGTCGTGAGAACTTAACTTCACGTTCTTTTTGACGACGCATATCAACCACCTCACGCGCCTTACGCTCATCCTTTACGGCTATCACATCATCACCAGCGTTAGGCGTTCCGTCTAAACCTAAAATTTCAACAGGAATCGATGGACCAGCGGTTTCTATTAATTGACCGCGCTCATCGCTCATATTTCTTACTCGGCCAAACTGCATGCCGGCTAAAACATAGTCGCCATTTCGCAAGGTGCCCTCTTGAACCAGAATAGAAGCAATATTGCCTCGGCCTTTGTCGAGCCTTGACTCGACAACTACACCTTTAGCAGGACCTTCAATTGGTGCTGTAAGCTCTAGCATTTCTGCTTGCAGTGATAGGGCATCAAGCAACTTATCGATACCTTCGCCAGTATGCGCTGAGACAGGAATAAACTGTGTATCACCACCCCACTCTTCGGGTACAACTTCTTGGGCTACCAGTTCATTTTTGACCCGCTCGGGATCAGCGGCTTCTTTATCCATCTTATTGACGGCTATCACCAAAGGTACCTCAGCAGCTTTCGCATGCTGAACGGCTTCAACCGTTTGCGGCATCACGCCATCATCAGCTGCAACAACTAACACCACGATATCGGTGCATTTTGCACCTCGCGCTCGCATAGCAGTGAATGCCGCATGACCCGGTGTATCAAGAAAACTAATCACACCATTATTCGTTTCAACATGGTATGCACCGATGTGCTGAGTAATTCCGCCCGCTTCACCGCTGGCGACTTTTGACTCACGAATATAATCAAGTAATGATGTTTTACCGTGATCAACATGGCCCATAACTGTCACGACTGGCGGTCTTGCTGGGTTTATATTGTCACTTGAGCTCTGTTCAGTCAGCTCAGCAATCAACGTCTCTTCTAGCTCATTGTCACTAACTAATCGATAGTTATGGCCCAACTCTTCAATTAATAATATGGCAGTCTCTTGGTCAATACTTTGATTAATGGTTGCCATCTCACCAAGCTTCATCAACTCTTTAACCACAACTTTCGATTTAATCGCCATTTGCTGCGCTAAATCTGCCACAGCGATTGACTCGCCTAAGGCAACCTCATGAACGATACGTTCAGTTGGTTGGGTGAAATCTTGACGGCTAACCGCCTGTAATACTTTTCGACTACCCATACTAACAAACGAACCATCCGTTTCATTGGTAAGAAAGTCATCGACCTTAACCTGACTGCCACGATTTTTACCACGTTGCTTTGGTAGCTTTTTACCTTTGTTAGCCTTCCTACGAGGTTCGTCATCATCATTTATGGGGGCAGCTACTTTAAAGTTTTTAGTCGGTGTCGATCTTTCTTTTTTGGGCGCCGCTTCTGATTGTTGCTTAGCAAGCAACTCTGCTTTCTGACGCGCAACCGATTCTACTTTTTCCTTAGCCACTGCATCGCGTCGACTCTTTTCCAAAACCTCTTGCTCTTTACGCTTAGTCGCCGCTCGCTGACGCAACTCCTCAACATCAAAGGGATTATGTGATGGGTCTTTCTCGGCAGTATCTATTGCCGCATCAAGTTCCGCCGCGTCACGCTCAACAGCTTCAATCTGCTCTTTAGTGACAGACTCTATTATTTCTTTCTCATCAATGGTAGATTCATTAATCGCCTGGTCATCGGTAGCACCCTTAGAATCGCCTGGCGCTAAATCATCAACTAATGCTGATTCATCGACCAGCGCTTCATCACGCTTAATGTAAGTGCGTTTTTTGCGAACCTCAACCGAAACTGTTTTCCTACCTTGGCTGCCCGCCGCCTTCACTGTACCTAACGTTTTTCGTTTTAAGGTAATCCGTTTAGGCGCAGCTGTACTGGCACCATGACTGCTTTTCAAATGCGTCAATAATTTTTGCTTGTCTTCATCTGAGACAGATTGATCACCCGATTGATGATCGAGGCCAGCTTCTTTCATCTGCGATAGCAAACGATCAACCGAAGCACCTACTGTTTTAGCGAGTTGACTTACTGTCACTTCCGCCATCTACCTTTCCCCCTAGGACAATTAAATGGTTTGCCTTACTTTTCTTCATCTGCAAACCAGGGCGCGCGAGCAGTCATAATCAACTCCCCTGCGCGTTCTGCATCTAAATCTTCAATACCTAAAATATCTTCTACAGCTTGCTCAGCTAAATCTTCCATAGTGACGATACCTTTGCTGGCCAATACGAAAGCCAAATGTCTATCCATACCTTCCATATTGAGAAGGTCATCAGCCGGATTGCCACCCTCTAAAACTTCTTCTGAGGCAATTGCCTGGGTTAACAGTGCATCTTTTGCTCGTGCTCTTAGTTCATTGGCAATATCTTCATCGAAGCCTTCTATGTTGACCATCTCTTCTAATGGCACATAAGCCACTTCTTCTAACGAGGTAAAGCCTTCCTCAACTAGCACTAAGGACACGTCTTCATCGATATCTAACGATTTCATAAACATATCGACTTGTCGACCGGCCTCTTCTTCACCTTTTGCGACCGCGTCTTCTGAGCTCATGACATTAATGGTCCAACCTGTTAACTGCGAAGCTAGACGCACGTTTTGTCCATTGCGTCCAATCGCTTGAGCTAAATTATCTTCAGCAACAGCAACATCCATTAAATGCGAATCTTCATCAACGATAATCGATTCAACTTCAGCGGGCGACAAGGCATTAATGGCAAGTTGTGCAGGGTTATCATCCCAAAGAATAATATCTACACGCTCATTGGCTAATTCACCGGATACTGCCTGTACTCGAGAACCACGCATACCAACACAAGCGCCCACAGGGTCAATACGACCGTCATTGGTTTTCACCGCTATCTTAGCGCGCAAACCTGGGTCTCTAGCCGCGGCACGAATTTCAATGACTTGCTCAGAAATCTCAGGAACTTCAATTGAAAACAACTCGATGAGCATTTCATTACAAGAGCGGCTTAAGGCTAATTGCGGTCCACGAACATCTTCTCTAATTTCCATTAAGATCGCTCTCACACGATCACTGACTCGAAAAGCCTCACGGCCGACTAAACTTTCACGACTAATAAGCGCTTCAGCGTTATTACCAAGATCAACAATCACCGCATCACGGGTGACTTTTTTAACCGTACCACTGACCATCTCACCAATGCGATCTCGGTATGCATCAACCACTTGAGCCCGTTCCGCTTCGCGGACCTTCTGGACGATCACTTGCTTAGCTGTTTGCGCAGCGATACGACCAAACTCAACGCCTTCTACTTGCTCACGATAAACATCACCAATTTTCAGAGCAGGGTCTTTCTCGGCAGCTTCTTCAGTAGTTAATTCCGTACCAAGAATCGACAAATGATCATCTGGCATAACGGTCCAACGACGGAAAGTTTCATAATCCCCCGACTCACGGTCAATAATGACTTCAATTTCTGACTCTTCTTTGTAACGCTTTTTAGTCGCCATCGACAGGGCTAACTCAATCGCTTCAAATATCACTTCACGATCAACACCCTTTTCATTAGAAACTGCATCAGCTACCAGCAAAATCTCTTTATTTAACATTTGCCCAGTCCACTCCCGAAAACAAAATTAAACATTTATCCATCCACTCATCGTTATAAGTTAATCAAAATGAGGAATCATGCTGCCTTTTTCTATCGCCTCAAACGGCAGGCAGTATTCATCTTCACCTTCTTGAATCAATAATTCATCATTTTCAATCCCCGCCAACAAGCCTTTAAACTGCTTACGACCGTCAAAACCAAAACGCAATTTAATCTTCACCATAAAGCCAATATGACGACGGTATTGGTCTAGCGTGAAAAATGGTCGCGCCATACCTGGCGACGACACCTCAAGGCGATACATACCCTGAATAGGATCCTCAACATCCAACATCAGCGACAGTTGGCGACTCACTTGGGCACACTGATCAACACTGACCCCATCTTCCGACTCAATGAAAATACGCAGTAAAGTTGAGCCCGACTGGGTTTGATACTCAAGGCCCCAAAATTCAAAGCCCATATCCACCACCACCGGTGCAATTAACTGCTCTATCTGTGCGCTGCTCGCTGCCAAAATCTGCCTTTTCTCAATCGCTAAAACGTCATCTTAGAAAACTCATCACAGGCTAAATAACTCCCCACTCCAGCTACCCTAAAAAAAAATGGGCACGAGGCCCATTTAAATTATCAACCAAACAAAAGAACGCCAGTTGATAATAAAAAGCCCTTGTTGGGGGCTTTTTGATAATCTGTCGCGGTTGGCTCACCGTTAGTAAAAAAACCAGCGGCTTTTTTACCACAATGTCTACTCAAATCTAACGAAAAGACAAAGACCAGAAGACAAAGATCTTGCGATAAAGCTTGTTAATTATGCTTTGAGAAGCCGCAAGACCCCCTAAATTCAGGCCGGCATTATAGAGAGCAGGCCTGTTGGGGTCAAGGAAAAGCCGTGATTTGAAGGGGATTTTGGCATTAAAACACCCAATAACCTAACAATAATTGATCGGAAGATCAGGCGGCTGCACCAGTTAACTCGCCGTAGAAATGACTCACATCCAGAAATAAAAATAAATATATATAAATCAATAGCTTGAATTTTATTACTCGCCTTAGTGACCCATCCCTATAGTCCAGTTAATAACATCTGAAGGTTTTGGTGCCGAAGGCGGGACTTGAACCCGCACGAGCATAGCTCACTACCCCCTCAAGATAGCGTGTCTACCAATTCCACCACTTCGGCCTATTTCAAAGTTATTCAGGGATGTTGTCGAGAAAGTCCTCATTGCTTATGGCATCGGGTGATGCAAGACCCTCTTCAGAGCTAGGTAGCCCATCTAAACCATTTAATGGGTCGTCATTAACTGCTGGGGGTGCAATTAATTCAGGTACTTCAGGCTCAAGCAACATAGGTTCTACACCAATACCGGCTTTTTGCTTAGCAATGACCGCCAGACTAAAGCTGGTCACAAAAAAGATCACCGAAAAAATGGCGGTTAATTGTGTTAATAAATTTCCACCACCAGTAGGGCCGAATAAGGTTTGTGAACCGCCGCCGCCAAATGAAGCGCCCATGTCAGCACCTTTACCTTGCTGAAGCAAGATTAGCGCGACAATCGCTAACGCGATTAATACATGTATTACGATTATAATTTGCTCTAACACGTTAGGAATCCTTTAAAAATATAATTCAAAATCATGCATTTTAGGCCCGCTATACCGCGGGTAACAGGCCTAAAAAGCTGTCTATGCTCAATGCAGCACCGCCTACTAGCGCGCCATCAATATCCGGCATCGCTAATAACGCAGCGCTGTTATGCGCTGTAACACTGCCGCCATAAATAATACGTAAGGCATCTACATCAGGCACATCAGTCATCAATTGACGAATATGCTGGTGGACTTGTTGCGCCTGCTCGGGCGAAGCAGGTCGATCGCTGCCTACCGCCCAAAGGGGCTCATAACCAATGACTATTTGTGCGCATGAAACCGCTTGTTGCTGTAAAACTGCCTTAATCGGGCTTAGCTGCGCCTCAATCACTGCCAGTGTTTGCTGTTGTTCACGTGCCTCTCTCGACTCACCCACGCAAATGATCGGGCTCACATTCGCCTTCAGCAAGTGCGTCATTTTTATGGCAACCTTCTCATTGGTCTCGGCAAAGTTCGCTCGACGTTCTGAGTGGCCTATAATACAGTATTGCGCGCCTGCTTCGTGCAACATCTTAGCGGATATTTCACCGGTATAAGCGCCCTGGGCTTCCACCGAGACATCTTGAGCACCCAAGTGCAAACAGTTTGAATATTTTTTCACCAGTTGGTGCATTGATTGCAACAAGACTGTCGGTGGGCAAATAACAATATCGAGCGAAGGTTTGGTCGGAAACGCCGTACCGGCAAACTGTTCACACAAAGTGTGATCGCCATTTAGTTTCCAATTACCAGCTATTAAGCATTTACGCATATGCATCACCCAAAAACGGGTCGCAATGTTAACCAAGGCGACGAGAACATACAAGCCGAGATGACCTTAAAATCAGAGAATTGAAGGCGGCAAGGCGCCAGTTCACTCAAGTGATAAAGGCAACTGGACTTGAATTAGGTGACAATTGCCTGAACTTGGTCAGCTAATTGCTGGGTCAGCTGTCCGACCAGTTGCTTATCTTGACCTTCAACCATGACCCGAATTAAGGGCTCAGTGCCCGATGGACGTAATAATACTCGGCCACAATCGCCAAGTTGCTGCTCAACATCCGCGACAGCGGCGATAATTGCTGGGTCTTGGTTAACATCAACCGTCTTTTCGCAGCGCACATTAATCATCACCTGTGGGCACATGGTGAGATCCGATAACAAGGCTTGCAATGACTGACCACTGCCGATAATCGCGAAAAAGACTTTCAAGGCCGCCACTAAGCCATCACCGGTCGACGCGACATCTGAACAAATAACATGACCCGAAGATTCTCCGCCAAGGCTCCAACCGTTTTGCTGCATGAGCTCACTGACATAGCGGTCACCGACCTTCGCACGTGCAAAAGGTATATCGTGCTTTTTCAATGCCAACTCTAAACCCAGATTAGTCATTAAAGTGCCGGCAACACCAGAACAATGTCCCTTGGTGCGAAGCTGGTCCATGGCAATGATATATAACAACGCATCACCATCTATAGCTTGACCATCACCGTCGATAAATAACAAACGATCACCGTCGCCATCGAAAGCCACACCCATGTCGGCTTGCTCATCCAAAACGGCTCTGGCCAACGCCTCAGGCTCGGTCGAACCCAAACCTTGGTTGATATTCAAGCCATCGGGCTTAGTGCCTAATTCAATCACTTCGGCACCTAATTCACGCAACACCATGGGCGCCACATAATAAGTGGCACCGTTGGCACAGTCGACCACAATCTTTTTACCTAGCAATTTAAACTCATTGGGCACCGTACTCTTGCAGTATTCGATGTAGCGACCTGCTGCATCTTCAATACGAGTAACTTTACCAAGATTGGCCGAATCAACAGTATCCATCGTTAATGACAATTCATGCTCGATGGCAAGCTCAATCTGATCCGGTAATTTTTTACCTTCGGCTGAAAAAAACTTAATGCCATTATCATAATAAGGGTTGTGGGACGCACTAATGACAATACCCGCAGTGCAATGAAAGGTCCGAGTTAAATATGCAATCGCAGGCGTTGGCATAGGGCCAATCAATGCAACATTTACACCGGCTGCGACCAAACCCGCCTCTAGCGCCGACTCAAACATATAGCCCGATATGCGGGTGTCCTTGCCAATAATAATTTTAGGCACTGTGTTACTGTCGATCGCTAAGTGGCTAAATACGCGACCCACCGCCCAACCTAATTTCAAAATAAATTCAGGGTTAATCACACCCGAGCCTACTTTTCCACGAATGCCGTCAGTGCCGAAATATTGCTTTTCCATATGATTCTGTCTTTTCAGCGAGCTTTGAATTAATACATATTTATTCTAATGGTTAGGAAAGTATAGACCAAAGCTAACGATTGTCATGTTTTGTTATGTGGAATAAATGATAATATAATCAATTGTTTATATTAAAATCTAGCCTTTTTTGCGCTGGCTAAGCGCATAAAAAATATCAACTACGTCTTTAGTGGGCCTCACATCGTGAGTACGAATGATATTCGCTCCCTGTTCCAGCGCTAAACTGGCCAAAGCTAAACCACCATACAACCTCTCATCGGTTTCGTTATTTAATAATGCGCCAATCATGGATTTACGTGACATACCAACCAATAACGGCATATCCATCACACGCAATTGCGCCAATCTCGATAACAACTCAAGGTTATGTTCTAAGCTTTTACCGAAACCAAAACCAGGATCGATAATAATCTTGTCAGCCGCAATGCCAGACTCTATACAGGCCTCGACCCGCTGCTGTAAAAACTCACGTACTTCGTCAATAACATTGCGATATTCTGGCTGAAGTTGCATAGTTTTTGGCTGACCCTGCATGTGCATAATGGCTATCGGTAAAGCCGATTTTACCGCTGCCTCTAGTGCGCCCTCTCGCTGAAAGGCTCGCACGTCATTCAACAACCCAGCACCAGCATCAGCGGCAGCGAGCATGACTTCTGGTGTACTGGTATCAACCGAAATAATACAATGACTGTTAGCTGCGATTCGTTCAACAACTGGTATTACGCGATCCAATTCCTCATCAAGCGAAACACTGGCCGCACCTGGACGGGTCGACTCACCCCCTATATCAATGAAGGTCGCACCTTCGCTAATCATTTGTTGGGCGCGATCGTAAGCACGCGATCGCGAGGCATCATCGGGTGTGAAATATTTGCCTCCGTCAGAAAATGAATCCGGAGTAACATTCAGTACACCCATCACAGCCGCCGGTTGATGACATAAATCTAATTCACCCAAAGGCGGTTTAAACAGCACTTGGTTTCTCCATAAAAAAACGGCGACCGAAGTCGCCGTCTGTAGTAATCAGAAGGAGCATCAATGTTCTCCTGCAGGACCACCAATCGAGTCACTGCCAACAGCAGAAGTCTTGTTAGCAGCTGCTTCACCACCGCCTGAAGAAGAATCATCATCGTCCCAATTAGCTGGTTGCCGTGGCGTATTACCACTCATAATATCTTCAATTTGATCGGCATCTATTGTTTCATACAACATCAACGCATCGGCCATTTTATCGAGTTTATCGCGATTCTCCTTGAGTAATCGTGTCGCTGTTGCATAACAATCATCGACAATGCGACGTACTTCAGCATCAATATCTATCAAGGTTTTCGAAGAAATATGGCTTGCCGCACTACTTGCCGAACGGCCCAAAAAGACTTCTTCTTGGCCTTCGTCATACATGAGTGGGCCCATCTTGTCGGACAAACCCCACTTCGTCACCATATTTCGCGCAATTTCAGTAGCGCGCTGAATATCATTTGATGCGCCGGTTGTCACACCATCACTGCCGTTAATGAGCTCTTCGGCAATTCGACCGCCGAATAACGAACAAATTTGGCTATTAATATGCCGCTTACTGTGGCTATAACGATCCTCCTCAGGTAAGAACATGGTAACACCCAATGCTCTACCACGGGGAATGATACTGACCTTGTAAACAGGGTCGTGTTCGGGCACTAAACGACCCACAATCGCGTGACCTGCCTCGTGGTAAGCCGTGTTCAGCTTTTCTTTCTCTGACATCACCATTGATTTACGCTCAGCGCCCATCATGATTTTATCTTTGGCTAATTCAAATTGCGTCATCGCCACTAAGCGCTCACTGGCTCGTGCTGCAAACAAGGCGGCCTCATTCACTAAGTTAGCCAAATCAGCACCTGAAAATCCCGGTGTACCGCGTGCAATGACCGAGGCATCAACATCATCATTGATCGGTATTTTTCGCATATGCACTTTTAATATTTGCTCACGACCACGCAAATCGGGCAAGCCTACAACCACTTGCCGATCAAAACGACCCGGTCTTAATAAAGCAGGGTCTAATACATCAGGTCGGTTAGTGGCGGCAATCACAATAACGCCGTCATTGCCACTAAAGCCATCCATCTCGACTAATAGCTGATTAAGAGTTTGTTCACGCTCGTCATGACCACCGCCTAAACCAGCGCCACGATGACGGCCAACCGCGTCAATTTCATCGATGAATATGATGCAGGGCGATTGTTTTTTAGCTTGCTCGAACATGTCGCGGACCCGCGATGCACCAACACCAACAAACATTTCAACAAAATCAGAACCTGAAATCGAAAAGAACGGGACTTTTGCTTCGCCGGCAATGGCTTTCGCCAATAAGGTTTTACCCGTACCAGGTTGTCCCACCATCAGCACGCCGCGGGGAATACGACCACCTAACTTTTGAAATTTACTGGGGTCGCGTAAAAAGTCGACCAACTCTTTCACTTCTTCTTTGGCTTCATCACAGCCGGCGACATCGGCAAAGGTCGTTTTTATTTGATCTTCGCCTAACAGTTTAGCTTTGCTTTTACCAAAGGCCATGGGGCCTCCACGGCCACCAGCGCCACCTTGCATTTGACGCATGAAAAACATGAACACAGCAATCACAATTAAAATGGGGAAACAGGCCACCAGTAATTGACGCAACAAACTTTGTTGCTCAGGTTCACGGCCAATGATTTCTACATTGTGCTCTAACAGATCATCAATTAACTTGGGATCTTCCATGTAAGGGCGTACGGTTTTAAACTCACTGCCGTCCATTCGCTCGCCGTAAATAGTGAAGCCCTCAGTTTCTACACGACGAATCTGGCTCGTTTGCACCTCACTGATAAATTGCGAGTAATCTAAATTTTCAGCTTCTTGTGGGGCATTAATATTTTGAAATACCGTCATCAACACAGCAGCGATCACCACCCAAAGCAATAAATTTTTCACTAAGTCATTCATGAATTTTCCTCATTCAATCGTCCGATTCGACAGGACCGAGAAGACTGCTTCCCTGCGGGGTCGCTAACGTTATAAATCGATCAAAAGGCAAGCTCTAGCCTACACCAAATCAACAAAACTGCCAATAATAGGCTGTGACCAGCCACAAGATAAACCGCGGCAATTATCGATTAATTCGCGGTCATTAACTGTTTATACGCTTTTGCAACCAAATAGACTTCTCTTGATCGCGGTCGCGAAGCGGCCGGCTTTCGGGTCACCACTTTGGCAAAACAGGGGCGCATTTCAGCCAATAACTGCTCAAAACCCTCGCCTTGAAAAACCTTAAAAATGATGCTGCCACCGGGTTTTAATGCCTGTTTAGCCATATCGAGGGCTAATTCAGCCAAATACATACCTTTAGGCTGATCAATCGCCGTTACACCACTAATGTTGGGGGCCATATCTGAAATTACAAGGTCTGCCTCATCAGGTCCGATTAAGTCCATTAACTGGTTAAATACCACCTCTTCGGTGAAATCGCCCTGAATAAACTCGACACCGGCCAAACTGTCCATCATGAGAATATCAGAGGCAATCACTCGGCCTTTTCGACCCACTTCCTTGCGAGCATATTCAGACCAACCGCCCGGCGCCGAACCCAAATCAACCACAGTCATACCGGGCTTGATAAGCCGGTCTTTGGCCTGAATCTCCATTAACTTAAAAGCGGCTCGCGAGCGCAAACCCAAGCGCTGAGCTTCTTTGACATAATAATCATCAAAATGTTCGCGCAGCCATTTACCACTGCTTTTTGATCGACTCTTGGCCATTCGAGGGTTCCATTCGGGCGGTAAAAAGTAAAGGGACATTTTAGCAGTTGGGCGTTGCTCTGTGCCAGCCAATCGAGACTCAATTAGTCTGGGGTTTTGGTACAATCCGCGCTAGAATAGTGCCCTTACTGCACGGCTAGCCGTGTATTCGATTTTTACTGACAAAGACCGCCTAATGCCCAGCAAAAACACCTCTGCTTTACACAATAAAACAGCCTCGCTCACTGCTGAGCGGAAAAAATACCTGCGTCAATTGGGCCATGAATTAAAGCCGGTCGTTACCATTGCAGGTAAAGGCTTATCTGAAAACGTGCTGAAAGAGCTTAATCGCGCCCTAGATGATCATGAATTGATAAAAATTAAACTGCAGGTAGAAGACAAAGCTGCGACTCTCGCACAACTGTCTGAACAGACCGGAGCGACAGTAGTTCAAGCCATTGGCCACATGGCACTAATAATACGACCTGCGGCCCAACCGAACCCTAAATTATCGAATTTACTCGACCACTGAAGAATACCAATTTATTCAGACAATGCGATAATATTAATTTCAGTAAACCTTATTGGGCCTGATAGTGGTGTTAATGAGAAGCTGGTAGCTTCCTCACTCCCCCAACCTGAAGCTCCCTCAACCACACTGGTTTCATCAATTTCACGAGCACCACTCCCGTTGCGCCCATTAAATGTATAAGTATTTCCATTGATGATTAAATTTGCCTCATCAGTTTCAACATTAAAAGCAGGAAAGCCTGGCACAGAAAACTTAATATCTTTAAAAGGAATAGCTGTGCCAGAATTATTGGTCAAAGCAAAATTGACCTGTTCACCAACATTTATCTTCCAATCGTTATTACCTGAATTAGGTAAATCTGGCGTTTTTACACCAAGACCATAGATCTTTTGTTTTGATAATTTACCCGCCTCACCACTAGTCAAGACCTCCGAAGTCACTGTGAGAGTAAAATCGCCATCAATAAAAGTTAAAATATTTTGGCCAAATTGATTAACGGTTGGAATAAAATTAAAAATCAATGGAGTTTCAATGTATTGAACAGGGTTTTGAGGTGATGGATCTACATCATTTGCGTCGCCGTCATTGTCTGAATCAGGACTCCCGTAAAGCGGGGCGACCCAATTCACATCATCTATCCAAGTTGATATATCGCCCAACTCACCATCCATAGTAGCTTTGATCAACTGACCGCTTAAGCGCGTAGCAAGATACGATGAACTGGCGTTATCAAGATCGGTTGCTACCGCCACTTCGACCTCACTGAAAATAGCCGCATCATTATTAATACCATTATCAACAAAATCGCTGAATAACGTCTGCACAACGGTAGCCGCATCTTCATTGGTGTTAATTGCAACCGTCTCTACAACAACTGCCAACGTTTCTAATGCCGCACGATAAGCTGCGGCAGCCGATTGCGCTTCCGCTGTTGCGGTGCTTTCATCAAATACTGGTGAGGTGCTGAATAGGTTCACATTTTCAAGCAAACCAAAACCATAGACTGCTTGTACCGCACTGGCCGCCACTTCGCGATTATTTTGAACAGTAATGATACTTTTACTAAAAATAGGCCCGCCTGAAGCAAAAGCATTCGCGGGAATATCGATCGTAGCATCAGCATTCGCATCAGGCTCAACATAAGATAATGATACGCCGTTTTGAGGAAAGTCTTTGACAGTTAATTGATTATTGCTGACAACGTATTGAACTCTCCAATCTCCTGCCTCTGACTGCAATGCATTACCCACGTCATCGGCCGTATTTCCCTCAGTGGTTGTGTAAGTCAATTCTGCTTCACCAAGCTTTATCGTCCACACCTGACCGCTAGCTAGCACCGCATCAGCAAGAGTAAAATGATACTGATTAAGATCGGAATAACGTGACACGGCTGGGCTTAACGCCACTGCCCTATCCACCGCCAAGGTTGTCAATGCGCTCGCATAAAAGCGCAATTGCTCACCAGTATATTCACTTTCTTTAATAATTGTTCTAACCGTGTCAATCACTGGTATATCATTGGTGGTGAGGTCAATGGTATCAGCATTAGTACTAACCTCTAATAAGAAGGGACCATTAGAGTCAGTGCTCAATACCAGGTCAGAGACAAACCCCAAGTCGTCAGAGCGGCCAGTAGCGACCGCTGCTAAGCCATCAGTTTTAGGTATAAGCATTACACCCGAATAAGGGTTAACTGAAGTGTCTAAATAATCTTGTAATTTATATAGCGCAATGTCTGCATTCGCTAATGGGCCATCAACCCCCATAACGTCAATCGTGGAATCAACCGCCTCGCCCTCAGAACTATCGATACCATGACCACAACCCAAAATAGCAGAAATATACAGTCCCACTAAAAGCCATTGTGGTAAGTTTTTCAATAAGATAAGACGTCCTTTACTGTCAAGTTGTTTAGGCATTTTGGCCCTCAATTTATTAAGTTTATTAGGGCATATTCTGTAACAATATAGCGTATGGCTTCAAGCGTAAGCACGCTTAGAGCCGTAACCGCGAGTATCAAAAGTTACCATTGATACAGTTTGATACAAATCTTAGAGGTATGGCAATTAAAATTTCCATAATCATTTTGAAGGGTAAAAAAAA
>CENX01211495.1_pt1 | contig 24887 bp, 19 predicted proteins | sample 361321 | NCBI WGS metagenome assembly CENX01 (sample SAMEA2619678, study PRJEB7988) | marine metagenome | isolation source: saline water (ENVO:00002010), including | reverse complement strand
GTTCTTCATCAGCTCTCTATAGAGCAAAACTGCATTCAACCATGCCGACAAACTGGTCGCTAAGGCTAAACCAACATGACCCAACTGATAGTGAAAATGCAGTAAGTAAACAAAAATAAGGTTAAAGATCATATTTGCAACCATAGAGATAATACCGACTTTAACCGGCGTCTTCATATCTTGGCGGGAAAAGAAACCGGTCGCTAATACTTTAATTGCCATAAAAGCCATTAGGCCCAAGCTGTAAGCCTGAAGGCTCACAGCCGCCATGCCTACATCAACTGGCTTCATAGCCTGATATTGAAAAAGAGTAAATAAAATAGGCGTTGCCAACAGCCATAAAGCTGCAGTTGCTGGGATGGCTACTATTGTAATAGCACGAAGTGCCCATTCTAAGGTGTCTCGAAACTGAGCGGCCGAGACCAGGAAATGCCCCTGCTCATTCCCGTCGGCATCAGAGGCCAAAGGTATATTTTGCAGTTGCAGTCGAGACAGACTCGGTAAAATAACCGTGGCAATAGCAATACCAAAAACGCCCAGTGGCAGTTCTACTAGACGGTCAGAATAATACAGCCAAGAGACACTGCCGGTCGGTAAAAAAGACGCCAAAACGGTATCGAGCAATAAATTAATCTGACTAACAGAAACGCCGAATATAGCCGGCACCATCAACAGCGCAATTTTTTTCACTCCGGCATGCTGCGTATCCCATCGCGGCGAAGGGAGGCGATCTAATTGTCGCAAAAAAGGCAATTGAAATAATAGCTGTATACAACCGGCAAATAATACCGCCCAAGCTAAGGCGTAAACAGGAGCTGAAAAGAACGGCGTCGCAAATAATGCAAAGCCGATCAGTGACAAATTAAGCAATACCGGTGTAAATGCAGGCACCACAAAGCGATCATAACTATTCAGAATTGCGCCAGCAAAACCAGTCATAGAAATAAGCAACAAATAAGGAAAAGTTATCCGTAACATTTGCTCGGTCATGGCAAACTTTTCTGGCTGGCTAATAAAGCCAGGCGCAAATAACATGGTGACTAACGGCGAGGCCAGCACCACAAGGCCGACTAACACAAACAAAGAACCACCCAATACACCACATACCGTATTAATTAAACTTTTAACAGCAGCAACATTGCCATTAGATTCGTATTGCTGGCGATATTCAGATAGGACCGGCACAAAAGCTTGTGCAAACGCACCTTCCGCAAATAAACGACGTAAGAATTGTGGAATTTTAAAAGCAACAAAAAAGGCATCAGCAAAACCGCTGGCACCAACTGTGATCGCAATTACAACATCCCGCGCTAAGCCCAAGACTCTAGAAATAAAGGTCATTAAACTAACAACAAAACTAGAACTCAATAAATTTTTTGAAGTCTCGGGCTGCTTGTCTGTCTGGGAATCACGCATAAACTGGCCATCAAATGACATTAATCTGCATTATTATGACAATACTTTACTGAAAACGACTGCCGGTATACCAATTAACAGGCTTTGCTGACTTATCAACTAAGTTAACAACATCGAGCACTAGGGCAAATAACGCCATCCTTAAAACAACACCGTTATCGGTCTGTCGAAAAATTGCCAAATTAGGATTTTCATTCAAGTCACTGTCTAACTCATTTGCCTCAGCACGGGAATCGCGCGGTAAGGGATGCATAATGACAGTGTTAGGCTCACAATGTTTAGTGTATACTGATTGATTTAAACGAAACTTGCCTCGGTAAAGATCAGCTTCTTGTTGAGATACAAATCGCTCTTCTTGAATACGGGTGGAATAAACAATATCAACATGCGCAATACTAGAAGCTAAATTATCTGAAATAGTGACCTGATGACCTGTCGAACTAAGTAATTCAACAAGCTCGCCAGGCATTTGCAAGGCATCGGGCGAAACCAACTGTAAATTAATATTTTTATAACAGCAGAGCAATTTTGCCAGCGAGTGGACGGTACGACCGTGCTTCAAGTCGCCAATCATACCGATTCTAAGGCCATCGAGACTGCGGCCACTGGACTTTAATTCTTTCTCGATGGTGTACAGATCCAATAGCGCTTGCGTCGGGTGCTCATTCGCTCCGTCACCACCATTAATGACAGGTACGCGACTAGCGCTTGCAAACTCGGCAACTGACCCACTCGCAGGGTGTCGCATGGCAATCACATCACTATAGCCACTGAGTACTCGGGCGGTGTCATAAAGCGATTCACCTTTAGCGAGAGCCGAATTCTCAAAACCGGTGGTTTCTCTGACTTCACCCCCAAGCAGATTAAACGCACAGCCAAAACTGACCCGAGTACGCGTGCTGGGCTCAAAGAACATATTGCCTAATATTGCACCGTCCAACACCTTTGTCACCTGATGACGATGCGCATAGGGCTCCATCATCCTAGCGACTGAAAAAATGTGGTCAATATCAGCGCGTTCAAACTGATCAATAGATAAGATATGACTACCAATAAAGTCCATCGAGCATACTCCACTCAAATGATTGCCTTGAATTAACGATCTTTAGTCGGCAACTTACACAAACCAATAAATACAAGATAACTTAGTCTAAACCGAGGAGATAAGGAGGCCAAGCCTTCAAAGCTCGGACTGTCATTATTGCCTAATAGAATAGCCCTTGAGAGCAATAATCAGCCATCAAAGATGGGCAAATAGAATAAACCATGGGTTTATTCTCTGCAGGCATTGCTGTTACTTAGTCAAAGCCATAAAATTGCTTTTTTCGATGCTAACGACAGGGCAATCATATCTATGCTAATTATAGGCTTAACAGGCGGTATTGGGAGCGGCAAGACAGCGGCAGCTAAAAAATTCGCCTCGCTGAATGTCAGCGTGATTAATGCCGATACAGTCGCTAGAGAAGTCGTTGAACCAGGCTCTGAAGCTTTAGCGGCAATCAAACAGAAATTTGGGCCAGAAATATTATTAGCTAGTGGCCATTTAGATCGAAATCAATTAAGGCATTTAATTTTCGCTGACGCTGAGGCTAAAAGCTGGCTAGAAAACCTAACACACCCGCTTATCGGTATTAGGATTCATGAACAATTAAGCCAGCCTCAACAAACAGGCGAAGCCAATTATCGTATCCTCGAATCACCCCTATTACTTGAAACCAGTCAACGACAATTGACCCAACGAATATGTCTCATTGATGTAACCGCCGAAACACAGCTCGAGCGAACCATGTCTAGAGACAATAATACCGAGCAGCAAGTACTCGCGATTATGGCCGCCCAGATGGACGGTAAAGAAAAGCGCTTATTAGCCGATGATATTATCGATAATAATGGCAACTTGGACCGGCTATACCAGCAAGTTGAAACTATACACCAACAATACCAACTCTTAGCAAAAGAACTATGATAATGAAAAACGAAATAGTAGAATCCAACTGCCCAAACTGCAACATTGGTATTAAATGGACAAATGATTATCCCGAACGGCCTTTTTGCTCAGTTCGCTGTAAAAACAATGATTTTATAGGCTGGGCTAATGAAGAAAAGACAATCGCTGGCAATCCCAGTTACGAAGATATATTCAGTGAAGATGGTGCATAGCACCGACTAAGATGCAGCGATATAACTGCATAGGGTATCAATTAATTAGCTGAATTGCCTAACTAGCCAATCAACAATCGCTTGATTGGCGGCTGGGAATTGTTCTGCTAGCAATTCATTTATTGCTAACCATTTGACCGGTTGACCCTCACAGCCACTAGGTTCACCCCGATAACGAGCAATCTGCCAGACATCTAACAGAACAATTTTATCGGTATAATCATGTTTGATTTGCATAACAGGTTCCGCATAGTCAACAAAGATACCTAACTCTTCATTTAACTCACGAGACAAGGCGGCTTCAACTGTCTCACCAACATCAACCTTACCACCTGGAAACTCCCACAAGCCACCTTGGTGAGCATTTTGATCTCTTTGAGCGACAAAAACACGGTCGTTATCAAGAACCAAACCAACAGCAACATGAATCATGAAGCAAATTCCCTAACTTCGATAATCAGCATTAATATGCACATAATCTAAGGATAAATCGCTGGTCCAGACACGCTCATCGACAGAGCCTCGCTGCAAATCAATGGTCACTGAAATATCCTGCTGACCCATTATTTTCATGGCCTGTTGCTCATCATAAGTTGAGGCTTGACCGCCTTGCTGACAGATAAGCAAATGATCAAGATAAATTTCGATCGCGTCGACATCAAGGTGCTCTACTCCTGCGCGCCCGACAGCGGCTAAAATACGGCCCCAATTTGCATCGCTAGCAAAAAAGGCTGTTTTAACCAAAGGCGACTCTGCCACAGCATAAGCCACTTGCAGACATTCCGCAGAACTACGCCCCCCTTTAACGTCAATCGTAATAAACTTTGAAGCGCCTTCAGCATCACGAATAATCGCGGTGGCAAGATCAACAAACAATAGCCTGAGCATTGACTTAAATTCATGCCATGCATCATGCTTGTTATCAAGTTTAATACCCGCTTGACCGGTGGCAGCTAAAACGCAGGCATCATTAGTTGATGTATCGCCATCGACCGTAATCCGGTTAAACGAACACTGGATAACATGATCGAGCAACTCCTGTAAATCCTTCGAATCTAACTCTGCATCAGTAGCCACATACGCTAACATTGTGGCCATATTAGGACGAATCATACCAGCGCCTTTACAGATACCTGAAACAGTAACACTTTTACCATCAATACCCATCGTTCGGCTAAAGCCCTTGGCAACGGTATCCGTTGTCATGATTGCCTCTGCCGCTAAGGGCCAACTGTCAGTCGACAAAGAAGCATTTAATGCATCACTTACCGCTTGAATTTTTTCTACCTGCAAAGATTGTCCTATCACTCCTGTTGAAAATGGCAGTACTTGCTGAGCATCACAGTTGATACTTTCAGCGACCAATTGACAGCTGAGCTCCGCAGCACGACAACCTTCATCCCCTGTGCCTGCATTTGCATTTCCCGAATTGATTAACAAATAAATAGCACTGGAATTTTTCTGCTCTGCGATGCTTGCTAGCTTATTTTTCGCCACCGTAATGGGCGCCGCACAAAAAGCATTCTGAGTGAATACAGCAGCACATTGACTGCCACTTGCCAGCTCCATTAACGCCAAGTCACTGCTAGGATACTCAGCAGAAGATTTAATACCGGCATAAGCAACGCCCCAACGAACTCCTGCGACGGGAAGGATGTGTATCTTAGGGTTTGCTGAAACCATGAGGATTACCCCGTTTACTGATGGAACACAGAGTTTTGTATCTGGTTACTAATGGGTCTATATTTAGCTGATTTTACCGCAGCATTGTTTATACTTTTTACCCGAACCACAGGGACACTTTTCATTGCGACCCACTTTAGGCCCCTGACGCTGAACTGGCTGTGTGACTTGTCCTTCAACCGAACCGGCCTCATCGTTAGCCAAACTCTGTGCCTGCTCATGCTTGGCGGTGATTGATTCTTTGGCTTGCGCTTCACGTCGCTGCTTTTCAATGATATCTGGATCATCTTCTGCTTGAACCTGCACCAAGGAAAGAAAGCGAATCAATTCAAACTTCATGTTTTGTAACATTGATTGAAATAGCTCAAAAGCCTCTCGTTTGTACTCTTGCTTTGGGTTTCGACCAGCGTAACCACGAAGGCCAATACCCTGTCGCAAATGATCCATGGTGGCAAGATGCTCTTTCCAAAGTCCATCGAGAATCTGCAGCATAATTTGTTTTTCAAACCGTCTAGCTGCATCGCCAAATCGAGCCGCTTTATCATGATACTTATCAGCTAACTGCTGTATAATCTTTTGTCTCAGACTTTCTTCGTAAAGCTCATCATCGTCATCTAACCACTGCTTGATAGGCAAATCAATATCAAAACTAGACTTCAAACTAGACATTAACCCTTCGACATCCCACTGATCTTCGATGCTCTGTGGTGGTATGAAACCATCAACATGATCGTTAATAACATCATGTCGAATAGTATTCACCATATTGCTAATATCATCAGCTAATAAAATATCGTTTCTTTGCTGGTAGATAATTTGCCGCTGATCATTAGCGACATCGTCGTACTCAAGCAACTGCTTACGAATATCAAAATTTCGCCCTTCAACTTTTCGTTGGGCTTTTTCTATGGCATTCGAAACCATTTTATGTTCTATAGCTTCGCCCTGCTCCATACCTAAGCGCTGCATGAAGTTTCGCACACCGTCTGAGGCAAAGATGCGCATCAGACTATCATCCATAGATAAATAAAACCGAGTCACACCCGGATCACCTTGACGACCCGAGCGGCCGCGCAACTGATTATCTATGCGTCTGGATTCATGCCGCTCAGTGCCAAATATATGCAATCCGCCTGCCGCCAGCACCTGCTTCTGTCGCAATTGCCAACCCTCTTTATGGGCGGCTATCTTACTTTCATCATCGGTATCCAGGGCTATCAACTCAGCTTCTAGATTGCCACCTAAGACAATATCAGTTCCACGACCTGCCATATTCGTCGCAATCGTTAAGGCACCAGGACGACCGGCCTCAGCAATTATTTTAGCTTCACTTTTATGAAACTTTGCGTTCAAAACATTGTGTTCGATTTTTGCTTTATTCAAAAACTTTGATAACTGTTCTGAGGTTTCTATCGACGCTGTGCCTACCAGTATCGGCGCACCCGTGGCTAGCGTTTCTTTAATATCATCGACCACTGCCGCGTATTTTTCATCAACTGACATAAAAATCAGATCGTTAAGATCTTGGCGGATGGTTTGCTTATTGGTTGGAATAACAATGACATCTAATGAATAGATTTGATGGAATTCAGGCGCTTCCGTATCAGCTGTACCGGTCATACCGGCCAGCTTTTGATAAAGACGAAAATAGTTCTGGAATGTCGTTGAAGCCAAAGTTTGACTTTCAGCTTGAATGTTAACGCCTTCTTTTGCCTCTAAAGCCTGGTGTAGGCCATCAGATAATCGTCGACCCAACATAGTTCGACCAGTATGTTCGTCAATTAAAACCACGTTATCGTTTTGAACAATGTATTCAACATTGCGCTGAAATAAATGTAATGCTCGCAATGCAGTTGTCACATGATGTAGCAGATTCAAATTGCCCGTTGAATAAAGGCTATCTCCCTCATCGAGCAACTTCTCTTCGATCAATATTTCTTCGACGAATTCATGCCCTAGCTCTGTCAAATCGACACTGCGCTGCTTTTCATCAATTATAAAATGACCATCATCTGCCAACTGCGGATCTTGTTCGATCGTCGATTCCGGATCACTGGCTCTTTGCAGACGAGGAGCAATTGCTTTCATGCGCTTGTACAAAGCCGAGCTATCTTCTGTTGGCCCAGAAATAATTAGTGGTGTGCGAGCTTCGTCAATTAAAATAGAATCAACTTCATCGACAATCGCAAAATAAGTGCCGCGACTGACGCGGTCTTCTAGACTGAAGGCGGTATTGTCGCGAAGATAATCAAAACCAAATTCATTATTGGTGCCATAGGTGATGTCCGCTGCATAGGCCGCTCGCTTATCCTCGGCCATTTGACCCGATTGGATAATACCGACCGTCAAACCAAGGAATTCATACAAAGGACGCATCCAATTAGCATCGCGTTCGGCGAGATAATCATTAACCGTCACAATATGTACGCCCTGTCCGGCCAAAGCATTCAAGTAAGCAGGCAAAGTGGCCACCAAAGTTTTACCCTCGCCGGTCCGCATCTCTGCGATCCGCCCCTCATGAAGTGCAATACCTCCCAGTAACTGCACATCAAAATGGCGCATACCCAGGCTTCTAGCGCCAGCCTCTCTGACGGTAGCAAATGCTTCAGGGATTAATTTGTCGATGCTTTTGCCGTTTGACACTGCCAGCTTGAACTCGGCCGTTTTTGCTAATAACTCAGCATCTGATAAAGCGCGAAACTCCTCTTCTAGAGCGCTGACTTTAGCCACCGTCTTCGACATTCGTTTCAGTTCTCGATCATTACGCGAACCAAATATTTTTTTAAATGTTTTAACAATCATAACGGCGCTATCGTCTCATCTGTTCTGCTTGTTTATTACCCGCTAACCGTTGCATCTCGACATTTTTTTAAGCTGGCTATCGAATGCGTCTTCCACATCAATAAGAATATTCTTGATGGATAAAATACGATGCAACAAAGCATTGAAGCATAGCACGTAAAAACCGTGTTTTGGCTGTGCTAGAGAGGCAAATAAGACACAAGAATGGTTTGAATTTGCGAATTAACTGATCGTGAAGACTAAATTATTAGTACCAGAGGTGACTACAGGCTGGCACGGTAAATATACCGCTCAGGATTGACCGATTTTCCGTTTCGAAGCACCTCAAAATGGACATGGGGTCCCGTCGAACGCCCACTACTACCCATTAAGGCTATGACCTGGCCTTTTTCAACAATATCACCCACTTCGACTGTCAACGAATGATTGTGCGCATAGCGCGTCACATAACCGTTGCCGTGGTTTAATTCGACCATATTGCCAAAGCCTGAGCGAGAGCTCGCGTCAGTAACAATACCGCTCGCAACCGCAATCACATCAGAACCTTCTGCCCCAGCAAAGTCAACGCCATCATGCCAGGCTTTATGTCCGCTAAAGGGGTCAATCCGATAGCCATAGGATGATGACATCCAACCTTTTGTAATCGGTTTACCTGCAACAAAAGCTTCAAGACGCAACTCTTTAGCTGCCAATTTTTTGTATAGCAAGGTCAATTCTTGCTCACTTTTTTCAACGTGAGAATTCAACTGTGCCAGCAGTTTTGTTAACGGCAAATCATTGTTGATAGCTATTAAATCGTGATTAACCGCTTCAACTTTCGGGCCGCCCAAGGCTGGCCGTAAACTAAAATCAAATTCTCCATCATCTAATTGAGCCTTAGTGGCAATTTGCTCGCCTAGCGCATCTAACCGTATCATCCGGGCTTCTAACTCGGCGACTTGAAGAGTGATGCCTGAAAGCTCATCAATTATCTGAGTTTGAGCTTGATTAACCAGTGATTCTTGCTGGCTTAATTGTGCCCGCCATTGCGATAACATCTGCTGGCCAAGCTCACTGCGCTCTGAGACGCTTAAAAGCCAGACGAAGCCGGCACCTGCAATAAAAGGCAACACCAACGCCATTAGGCATATCGCCTTGTGGGCGAACTTAGCACTATCTAAGGTCGTTGATTCAGCCGCAGCACCGGGCAAAAAAATTAACTTCATTGAGCATCTCAGAAAAAAAACAGGGCGGTTAAATTTTAACCAGTTATCATTTTAGAAAAATAACAGAATTTTATCTCTTTGCAAAGAATTTTTATTGCTTTGGGCAAGAAATATAACTTTTCCATCAAAAAGGATATTTTGAGTACGCTAGAAAGGATAACTATCTCTATGATTTTATGATACTTTATTAGATGGTATAGCGTATGATTTGCGAGCTATCAGACCGCTATAACCGGAGAGGCAAAAGTTATCGGTGATTTTTTTGTATCTTCAAATGTGACGACTTCCCAAGCGTCTTGTTGCGCCATTAAGGCCCTTAGTAATTTATTATTCAGAGCATGCCCCGATTTATGGGCTCTAAATTCACCAATTAAGCTATTACCAAGTAAGTAAAGATCACCAATCGCGTCTAAGACCTTATGGCGAACGAACTCATCTTCGTAGCGCAATCCATCTTCATTTAAGATACGGTAGTCATCTACCACGATAGCATTATCAACGCTGCCACCTCTAGCAAGGCCTTTGGAGCGCAAATGCTCCATTTCATGCATAAAACCAAAAGTCCTAGCTCGACTCACTTCTCTGACAAATGAAGTAGAACAAAAATCCACTTCTGCACATGCTGGGCGACCACGGAAGACTGGATGATCAAAATCGATAGTGAAGGTTACTTTAAAGCCGTTGCGGGGAAGAAAACTGGCAAATTTATCATCCTCTTCAACCCTAATTTCTCGCTTAATACGAATAAACTTTTTAGCGACTGACTGCTCTTCGATACCCGCTGATTGCAGTAAGAAAACAAAAGGACCAGCACTACCATCCATAATAGGTACTTCAGCCGCGCTCATTTCAACATAGGCGTTGTCGATACCCAAGCCGGCCATTGCTGAAAGCAGATGTTCAACAGTGGAAATACGTACGCCGTCTTTGACGAGGGTGGTAGATAAAGTTGTGTCACCAACATTTTCAGCTGTCGCGGGTATTTCAACCACAGGATCTAAATCAACACGACGAAAAACAATACCGGTATTTACCGCTGCTGGGCGCAGTGTCAGGTAAACTTTCTTTCCTGAATGCAGGCCAACACCAGTCGCACGAATGCTATTCCTCAATGTTCTTTGTTGTATCATGGCTCACCTGATTATTCGATCGTTATTAGCCGTCGAAGAATTGCCGATATAAACTCTACCGTTTATTCTTCAGCCAATCGCGAATATTTCTCGATTTTGGGCGCGGACTCTATCAGAACTTATCAGTATTTGCTAGCCAACAAATAATGATTTGCCTGCCACAGGTGCGCCCTAAAAATCAGTTAAACCATCATTAAAGAGCAACTAATTAGCTTGGCGGCGCAAAAAAGCTGGAATATCCAGCAAATCCAAATCCTTCGCTGCTGAATTTTCAACCGATTTACCATCTTTCTTCGAGTCTTCTGCCAATACTCCTGCCGGCTCTATAGCTCGCGTCACCGGGGTAGTTTCGACTTTTTTCGCCTCATTTCTAAACGCCGTCGGTGTGTCATAATTGATCTGAGACCCTCGAGTCACGGCCCTAGAGCGCATATCGACTGGCTTTAAACGACCCGCCGCCGCCGCCTCACCCAAGCCTGTAGCAACAACCGTCACTTTCAATTCATCGGTCATTTCTGGGTCAATTACAGTTCCGACCACGACTGTCGCGTTATCTGAGGCAAAACCCTCGACAGTATCGCCTACTTCGGCAAACTCACCCAGAGAAAGGTCCATGCCAGCGGTAATATTTACTAAAATACCGCGCGCGCCCTGAAGGTTTACATCCTCTAATAACGGGCTTCGAATAGCCGCTTCTGCTGCCTCACGGGCTCTTGCCTCACCACGAGAAATCCCTGTTCCCATCATCGCCATACCCATTTCTGACATCACTGTTCGAACATCGGCAAAATCCACATTGATCATGCCAGGGCGGATAATTAAATCGGCTATTCCTTGTACAGCACCCAATAATACATCATTAGCAGATTTAAAAGCATCGAGTAGGCTTGTATTTTTACCCATGACTGCCAACAGCTTCTCATTTGGAATAGTTATTAGTGAATCAACATGCTGTTGCAACTCACGAATACCGGCTTCTGCATGTTCTAGACGCTTCTTCCCTTCAAACTTAAACGGTCGAGTCACCACGGCAACGGTTAAAATACCCATCTCTCTTGCCACTTCGGCAATAATAGGTGCGCCACCGGTTCCTGTTCCGCCACCCATACCAGCAGTGATGAAGACCATATCTGCACCACCAATAATTTCAGCAATGCGATCTCGATCTTCAAGTGCGGCTTGACGCCCGACATCGGGATTAGCACCTGCACCCAGTCCTTTTGTAATCGCACTCCCCAACTGAAGGACGGTGTTAGCAGCCATATCGGCTAACGCTTGCGAGTCGGTATTGGCACAGATAAATTCCACACCATCAATATTATTATTGATCATGTGCTTAACCGCATTACCGCCACCGCCGCCAACACCAACAACTTTTATTACTGCATTTTGTGACAAGCTATCAACTAGTTCGAACATAATATTTCCCCCTCAGGAACTTTATAACTTTAAAAATCAAATTAGATTAAAAATTATTTTTAAACCAAAATTTTACTTTCGCTAATAAATTGTTTACCTGACCTGATGAACCTATACTTTGCAACTCATTGAGCTGTTTAAAACCATAGTGCAACAAACCTACCCCAGTGGCATGAATAGGATTTTCAGCCACATCTTTAAGACCGGTAATACCAACCGGAGAACCTAGCCTTACTGGCACATGAAAGATCTCTTCGGTTAGCTCAACCATACCTTTCATTTTTGAAGAACCGCCAGTTAAAACAATACCGGCGGCTATCAAATCTTCGTAACCACTTCGACGCAGCTCAGCCTGAACCAAGCCAAGCAATTCGACATAACGTTGCTCTACAATCTCAGCCAAGGACTGTCGTGATAAATCTCTGGGTGGCCTATCACCAACGCTAGGGACTTTTATTGTTTCATCAAGATCAGCAACAAACTGCGTAAGCGCACATGCATATCGAATCTTTATATCTTCGGCATATTGTGTCGGCGTGCGTAATGCCATAGCAATATCATTAGTAACTTGATCTCCCGCAATTGGGATATTTGCGGTATGACGAATAGCCCCCGCGGTAAATACCGCTATGTCAGTTGTGCCTCCTCCAATATCAATCAAGCAAACACCGAGTTCACGCTCATCATCTGTTAACACTGAATAACTTGAAGCCAACTGCTCAAGAATAATATTCTCGACATGCAAGCCGCAGCGCTCGATACATTTTTCAATATTTTGTGCTGCATTTACTGCGCAGGTAACTAAATGGACTTTGGCTTCTAACCGAACACCAGACATACCCAATGGCTCTTTAACCCCTTCCTGCGTATCAATTAGATAATCTTGCGGCAACACATGAAGGATTTTTTGATCCGCGGGAATAGCTACTGCTCGTGCAGCATCAATCACCCCATCGACATCAACCCGCATAACTTCACGCTCGCGAATAGCTACAATACCGTGTGAATTTAAACTCCGTATATGACTACCAGCAATTCCTGCATAGACAGAAAAAATCTGGCAGCCCGCCATCAATTCAGCTTGCTCAACTGCTCGCTGAATTGACTGAACTGTTGACTCAATATTAACAACAACACCTTTTTTAAGTCCTTTTGAAGGGTTAGTTCCTAAACCAATGATTTCAATTTCACCCTCTTCATTTTCTTCGCCGACAATCGCTACTACTTTCGATGTGCCGATATCCAAGCCAACTATGATTTTTCTTGCAGTAGGGTTAGACATTTTTGCTCTCCAATTATTAATATAAAACCTCAAAAATGAGATTAGTGATGTTTCACTTGGCCGATATACATTAATGATTGAGGAATCGATCGACCTTCTTTAACAGCAATACCATTTGCATAACGTAAATCAATATTATTAATAACAGCTAACTTTTCCTTAAAAGGCGTATCGAGCAACGCCAGTAACCGCCGAAAACGAACCTTAATATCTTCAGCACCTAACACTAACCTTATGGCATCATTAATAACTAAAGTTATTTCACCTTGAGCTGTTCGAGTTTGCTCGGTGATATTCAAACCTTGTGCAATTAAAGGTTGCTGAAAAAAATTGAACCAGGCGATCATGTCTTTTATCTGCTCAGCTCCAGAAAAATCATTCTGAGCTGCCCCGTGCTGGTCTATTAGCATCGGCAAATAATTAAACAACACAATAGATTTTGGCATAACTAAGTCACCGGTTGTGGTCAATAAATAATAATCATTCCACCGTGCTACTGGCACATACTCATCAACACCAATAAACAATCGATTTGGCCATTCCCTTCTAACCTCAGCCCTCCTTACCCAAGTATGCGTTTCCAATGCCTCTTTGATATTCTCTAAATTAAGCCTCCAAAAACCTTTGCTAATATCTTTCTCAACCAAAGATAGCAACTCATTTTCAGAAGCTCCTTGTCGACCAGCATCCAGATTTGAACCAGTTTGTCCCGAAATAAAAATTTCGCCAGTTGGCATCTCTGCCATGAAGTTAAATACTGATAAAAAACCAGCCAAGAATAATAACAAAATGCCTAATGCAAAAATATTATGCATGGCATGTTGTTGACTTTGACTTCTTTCAATAGCCGTCTGTTTCGGCACAGCGCCGACTCGACTAACAGCACCTTTACGACTACGATTCCCTAAGAATATTTTTCTTCTGACTTTCATTTATCATCCCCATAAGAAAGGTCGATAATTATTTTTATTAAATGATTAAAATCAATCCCCGCCGCCTTTGCCGCCATTGGAACAAGACTGTGCGAAGTAAGCCCAGGCACAGTATTCACTTCAAGTAAGTAAAAATCTCCGGTCAGATGATCTTGCATAAAGTCAACCCTACCCCAATGCCTACAATCGAGACTGTCAAAAGCTTTTCGAGCCAAGCTCTGAAGGCGAATCTCATCCTCATCATTTAATCCACTCGGCACTAAAAAACCAGTATCATCATCATTATATTTAGCTTCAAAATTATAAAATTCACGGGTAGTTTTTATCTGAATAGATGGCAGAATATGACCTTCTAAAATTGCCACGGTATATTCTGGCCCAACGACTAATTTTTCGGCGAGAACATTAACCCCAAAACTTGCAGCACTAAGGTAGGCCTGCTGTAACTCTTCAGCCGATGAGGCCATTGACATACCAATACTTGAGCCCTCTTCAGCCGGCTTAACAAATGCTGTTCCACCCAAGTAATCCAGCACCTCAAGCAAATCACTGTGTTCGGTTAATCTAAGATACTTGGGCGTTGGTAATGAAAGACCTTGCCATACATTTTTTGTGCGGACCTTATCCATTGCTAATGCTGATCCCAGCACAGCTGAACCTGTGTACGGTATCGATAAACTTTCAAGCACCGCTTGTATAGTGCCATCCTCACCACCCCGACCATGCAACGCAATAAAAGCAAACACCGGCTTAATAGCTTGTAAACTTGCAATCGCATGACTCGCGGTATCAATCTTCACAACATTAAAACCCATTTCCAGCAAACTATCATAGACCGCTTGACCACTTTCTAATGAGATCTCACGCTCTGAGGCATACCCCCCCATTAAAACCGCAATAGGCCCTAAGCTCTTCAGCCCGTCTAGCTTTTTATCGTCAATGATTAATTCATTTTTTGTCATCTAAATGATTCTCTAAACCTTATCGTTACTAGCACTGCGTCTGACAATATCGACAGACACTTTACTGATATCACCCGCACCTTGAGTGATTAGAATATCGCCTGACTCCATCGTACTTTTTAGCAATAAATATAAGTCGTCGTTTTGTGCAATGTGCACGGGGTCAAGCTCACCTCTTTGGCGAATACTCATAGCTAAACTTTTACTATCAGCGCCCGCAATAGCATCCTCACCAGCCGAATAAACATCCAATAAAAATAGACTATCAACTTTAGATAGAACTCGAACAAAATCTTCATATAGATCATGCGTTCTTGAATAGCGATGCGGCTGATAAACCATAATCAATCGCTGATCCGGCCAACTCTCACGCGCAGCTTTAATCGTAGCCTCTACTTCTGTTGGATGATGGCCATAATCATCGACTAAAGTAATCGCTTGGCCATTCAATGTTAAATTACTAGTTACTTGAAACCGCCTGGCGACACCGTTGAAATTCTCTAGAGCATTTAAAATAATGGCCGTCTCAACTCCCTCGTCTTTGGCTACAACGAAAGCAGCGGCTGCGTTTAATGCGTTATGCATACCTGCGCTATTAAGACAAATCTGCACTGGACCTTTAGCTTCATCATGACTCAGTAAAAATTGAGTTTTTAATCCTTGACTCTTGTACTCGCTTAAACGGTAATCAGCCGATTGGTCAAATCCATAAGTAATCACAGGTCGATGGAAATCAGCCATTAAGCTTGATATATGCTTGTCGTCGATGCATACAACTGCTAAACCATAAAAAGGAAGATTATGAATAAAATCAACAAATGTGGATTTCAATTTAGAAAAATCACCAGCGTAATTTTCCATATGGTCGGCATCAATATTGGTAATCACGGCAACCATTGGCTGAAGATGCAAGAATGAAGCATCGCTTTCATCTGCCTCGGCAATTAAGTAACGACCATTGCCCAACTGCGCATTGGCATTTGCGCTATTTAACAAGCCGCCAATTATAAATGTTGGTGCCAAATTTGCCCGAGCAAATATCGATGCCAGTAAACTTGTTGTCGTGGTTTTTCCGTGAGTACCGGCTACTGCAATACCATGACGATAGCGCATTAACTCAGCTAGCATCTCAGCTCTTGGCACAATGGGTAATTGCGCTCGCTGAGCAGCAAGTAATTCACTGTTATCTCTGTTTATTGCCGTAGAGATAACTACCACATTGGCATTTTTAATATTGTCATTTGAGTGGCCAATGAAAACGGTTGCACCTAGCTCCGACAATCGCTTTGTATTTTGCGTTTGTTGGATATCTGAACCGCTGACCTGATAACCCTGATTAAGCAAGACCTCGGCAATGCCACACATGCCCGCACCGCCAATACCGATAAAATGAATCACTTTGATTCTTCGCATTTCTGGAATAAATACTGGTGAATTAGGCATAGGCATACCCCAAACAAGCATCCGCAATAATATCGGTCGCGTTAGGCATCGCCATGCTACTTACCTTATTACCTCTAGCCATTAACTCACCTCGATTAGTTAGTAATTCACCAATCACAGCGCTAGCCTTAGCAACAGTAAATTCAGCATCATCGATACAAATTGCACCACCTGTTTTAACTAGCCATTCTGCATTCGCGCGTTGATGGTCATCAGTGGCGTAGGGATAAGGTATGAGCACACAGGCCACGCCTACGGCAGCAATTTCACTGACGGTTAATGCGCCTGCCCTTGCAATAACTAGATCTGCTTTATCATAAGCCTGATATATATCATCAATAAATGCATCTACTCTCGCGTCAATATGACTTGACTGATAGGTCTCGACAACCATAGCGAAATCTTTTTTCCCAACCTGATGCCTAACAGAAAAATCAGTTTTTATGCCCAATGTTGCCAATGCAGATGGCACCACCTGATTCAAGCTCTGCGCGCCTAGACTACCGCCTAAGACTAAAATATTAATCGGCGTTGATTCTGATCCCTCATCCTTGCTAGCACTCTCATTGCTAAGCAGCTGCTGATAAAAAGACGCCCGCAAAGGATTACCTGAGTAACTTGCCGCTTTATGACCAGCAAAAACATTTGGGAAACCAGTGAATATCTTAATCGCAAAGCGTGCCAATATCCGGTTAGTCGTACCCGCTATGGCATTTTGCTCTTGTATAACTAAGGGGATGGACATTAAAAATGCAGCCGTGCCCCCAGCTCCTGATGCAAACCCACCCATCCCTAGCACACAACAAGGCCTATGCTTTCGAAGTAATAACAAAGCGTGATAAATTCCTCGAGCCATTAATAAAGGCGCTGTCGCCTTCTGAAAGAAAGATTTACCGCGAATACCAACAACTTGTAAGGTATGTAACGGGATGTCGTTATCCGGCGCAACAGAAGACTCAATTCCCTCTGCAGTGCCCAGCCATATCACCTTAAAACCGTTTTTAATCAGCTGCTGTGCAATCGCTAATGCTGGAAAAACGTGACCGCCAGTACCGCCAGCAGCGATGACAATGGTTTTATTTTTATTAGTGCTTGAGCGCCCACTAAACATTGATAGCCACTCCTTTTCTTTGCGCAGGATTTAATCTTGAAAATCCTTTCACCTCAGAGTAATTGTTTCCTACCAAACTACGATAGCTTTTAGTGCCATACTTTTTAACTCTCAAACTACCTTGCTCTGCTGTTAATTCTTGATGAATGCGTAAGACTAAACCGATTAATACACAACTCACCAACAAACTACTCCCACCATAGCTTAGAAACGGCAAGGTTAACCCCTTAGTCGGTAGCAACCCAATATTGACACCCACATTAATAAAAAGCTGCGCAGAAAAAACAATCGAAACACCGTAAGCGACATAAGCACTAAACGATTGACTCATCGACTCGGCTTTTCTAGCAATAAATAAAATTCGCCCAATTAACAGAACATAAATGCTCAACACCAACAAACAACCAATAAATCCCAACTCCTCAGCTAGAATCGCAAAAATAAAATCCGTGTGAGCCTCGGGCAAATAAAATAATTTTTGTATACTGTCGCCTAAACCCAGCCCAAACCATTCACCTCTACCAAAAGCGATTAAAGCTTGTGTTAATTGATACCCATCGCCAAACTGATCAGACCATGGGTCTAAATAAGAATACAGTCTCTGCATTCTATACTGTGATGACATAACCAGTACCACGCATAGACCACCGACGCCAACCAAGGTAATAATGAACTGCCATAATCGCACCCCACCTAGAAACAACATACCTAAAGCCGCGCTCATTAAAACAACCACCGCTCCAAAATCTGGCTCTTTTATTAATAAAACGACCATCGTCATCATAATGGCCATCGGATTTAGGAAACCACTCCATTTACTTCTAACCAAATCATTTTGTCTAACGAGATAACTACCCAAATAAACAATTACACCAAGCTTCGCCATTTCAGAACCTTGCAGTGTTAAAGGTCCAATCGCCAACCAGCGAGTCGCATTATTAGCGGTTACCCCCACTCCTGGGATAATAATCAATGTCAAAATAATGAAGCTTAGAAGCAATAAGTACTTATCACTTCGCTGCCATAACTCAACAGAAACTTTTGAGGCAATAAATCCTGCTATTAGTGCAATGATTAAATATATAGCATGTCTACGAGTATGATAAAAAGGATCGCCATAGCGCTGACTAGCGTAATCCATTGAAGCAGAACTAATCATCACCAAGCCTATTGCAAGCAAAGTAAAAGTGCTTAGTAACAAAATGAAATCTGGCTGACTATTCAACTTCTTATCACCTAAAGTAAGCATCAATGATTCACCTCATCACTAATGTCACTCGTTAAACTCAAAACTGACTGCTTAAATACTTCACCTCGCTGCTCAAAGCTTTCAAACATATCAAAGCTAGCGCAAGCGGGTGATAACAGGACTATATCTCCGGCGAAACTGATCATTTGAGCCTGCTCAACCGCTAAGGGTAAAGTCTCGGCACTGATCATAAAAATATCTGCGGGCACAAAACGCTTAATCAGCTCAGCTGACTCGCCGATAACAATCAACTTATAACGAATACCTTGGAGCTGGGTAAATAATGAAGAAAAATCATTCTGCTTCGCTCGTCCACCTAATATAACGACTACCTCACCATCCGTTATTTTTGACATGCTACGAACAGCTGATAACGTTGCTCCCTCATTAGTCGCTTTGGAATCGTTGTAGTAGGTGACGCCCGCAATGACAGCCACTCTTTCGCAACGATGAGGCAATCCGTCAAACCCTTTAATAGCTGACACCATGGCATCCACAGGGATCTTAGCCATATCACCAATCGCTATCGCTGCCACAAAATTCATCAAATTATGTTCGCCTTGCAGAGGTATTTCTTCAACTGCCAACAGCAAATCTAGACCTCGACTGATAAACTGCTTTCCCTCAATCTCTACTATTCCGTAATGACCTGCTTTAGGTTGATCAATACCAAAACTTTTAAGGCTAGTTGACGACGATGAGTCCAAGGGCCTAGTTAAGGGATCATGACGATTAAAAATGATAGATTCTGCGCCCTGGTAAATCCTCTGCTTTATGCTCTGATAATTATCCATGCTGAGATGACGATCTAAATGATCGTTTGAAATATTTAAAATAGCGGCGACTTTTGCACCTAAATTAGAGCAGTACTCTAGCTGGAAGCTTGATAGCTCTAATATATACGCTTCACTTTCATCATCTAATAAATCTAAAGCAGGCTTACCTAAATTACCGCCAACAGCCACTCTCAGACCAGCACTCTCAGCCATTTTCCCAACTAATGTCGTCACGGTACTCTTTGCATTGGAGCCTGTGATTAATACCTTAGGCGCCGTTGCAACATCGGAAAAAATAGCAATATCATTAGTTAACTCTTTGCTAGATAGATCTATATCTCTGAATATTGGGTCAGATAAATCGACACCAGGGCTTAACACTAACTGATCAGCTTCATCAAGCATTGCAACCTTGGCAGCACCAAATCGAAACTCAATATTCGAATACTCTTGTAATAGATGGCTATTACCTTCAGGATTTTCTCGCGTATCAAACACGCTAAAAGATAGATCATAACGAGAAAAAAAACGCATGCAAGATTGTCCAGTCTGACCGACTCCAATCACTACGCGTTTTTTTTCTTGCCGCTCTAAATTCATCGCTTATCCTAACTTGCATAGACTGCTTACAGTCAATGCATCAGAAAGTCTTACCGTAATTTCAACGTCGCTAAACCGAATAAAACCAACATCACAGTAATTATCCAAAATCGTACAATAATTCTTGGTTCTGGCCAGCCTTTCAACTCGTAATGATGATGTAAAGGTGCCATCATAAAAACACGCTTACCAGTCAATTTATACGATGAAACCTGGACAATAACAGATAGCGTTTCTGCAACAAAAATGCCCGCCATAATAAAAAAGACGATTTCATGACGAGTAATAATCGCGATTAAACCCAATGCAGCGCCTAAGGCTAAAGCTCCTACATCACCCATAAATATTTGGGCCGGATAAGTGTTAAACCACAGGAAGCCTAAGCCAGCACCGCCAAGAGCTCCACAAAATATCACCAACTCACCAGCACCAGCGATATAAGGCATATGCAGATATGCAGCGAATTCAATATGGCCCGCCAAGTAAGCAATAGCTCCAAGCGCAGCACCTACTAACACCGTAGGCAATATCGCCAGACCATCTAAACCATCAGTCAAATTAACCGCATTAGACGAACCAATAATCACCAGGCAACCAAAAATAATATAAAAGCCACCTAAATCAAGCACGAAGTTTTTAAAAAAAGGCGCTATTAATTGTGTTTCCGCTTGACTTGTGGTCGACATATACAAGGCAGTCATAACGAGTAACGCAAAGGTTAGCTGCCAAAATATTTTCCACCTTGCCGCTAGACCTGTCGAATTTTTTTCAATGACCTTACGATAATCATCAACCCAACCAATCAAACCAAAAGAAAGGGTAATAAATAAAATAGCCATGACATAACGATTACTTAAGTCGGACCATAAAAGAGTACTAATAAAAATACTTAATAGAATTAAAACGCCGCCCATTGTTGGGGTACCAGCTTTTACTAAATGCGTTTGCGGACCATCATCTCTTATCGATTGACCGACTTGATGATAATTTAATTTTCGAATCACCCATGGTCCAATTAATAATGAAATTAGCAATGCGGTCATAACACTTAAAATGCCACGCAAAGTTAAGTACTGAAATACGGCAAAAGCGCTGATGTATTGTTGTAAATACTCGGCCAACAAAATCAACATGCATTAACTCCCTCAAAATTATCCTCTTTATCCACTGCTAATAAATCAACAACCTCATTCATTGCTGCGCTTCTTGAACCCTTTACCAGCACTAGAGAATCCCCACAAATATCTGATAACAAATATTTTGCCAGCGCCTGCTTTGAGCTAAACTGTAGCGAATCTGACCCTTGTTGTTGGTCATAGCTAGACACAATAGTTCCTGCGTACTCCCCAACAGCGCAAAGACGCTGAATACCCTGTTTTGCCGCGTAACGGCCAATATGACGATGAAACTCAATCGACTCGACACCCAATTCCGCCATATCACCCACTACCAAAATTGCTGACTTTTTCAACCTTTTAGAAAGAGCAGTCAACACGTCTATAGCCGCCTCCATCGACGCAGGATTGGCATTATAGCTATCATCAATTAGGGTTAGATTGTTCGCTGATTGACACAGAGACAAACGACCACGCTCTGGGTAAGCCATTGACAGGCCCTGAGTAACCTGATCATTCGTAATATCAAGCGTCTTAGCCATAGCTACAGCCAGTAAGGCATTATAAATATTGTGCTGGCCTAAAAAGTTCAGCGCTATTGGAATAGCTTGCTGTTCTGCAGCAGTATTAATATTCATCGTAAAAGTTAATCCACTCTCACCTTGTCGAATATCACTGGCAAAAAAATTAGCTTCAGCCGAACGCATTGAGCAACTTAAAAGTCGGCCATTGTCTTGCTGGGCCTTTAGCCGCCGAACAAAAAAATTAGAAAAATCATCATCTAGGTTAACGACAGCCCAACCTTCATCAGGCAATGCATCATAGATGGCGCCCTTAGTCGATGCTGTTTCTTCAAGACTACCAAAACCCTCGATATGAGCGGCACCTATATTCGTCACTGCAGTCGTTGACGGTTGCGCTATATCAGCTAAAAAAGCAATATCACCCGCTTTCGCTGCGCCCATCTCTAAAACGGCAAACTCATGGCTATCATTGATTGCCTGAACAGTTAACGGCAAGCCGATTTCATTATTAAAGTTACCTTTTGTTGCACAAACATTCCCCGCAGTCGATAAGATGCCCGATAACATATTTTTACATGTAGTCTTTCCTGAGCTTCCAGTAACCGCTAAGACCTTACCTTTGAACATCTGCCGATTAAGCTTAGCAATATCAGCGAGAGCTTGACGCGTATCTTGAACAATCAATTGGGGAATACTGACCGCCTGCTGTCGTTCAACTAACGCAGCAATGGCACCTTTTTGAGCCGCCATACCGACAAAACTATGACCATCGTCATGCTCACCCTTAACGGCCACGAACATATCACCAAGACCCACGTCTCGACTGTCGATAGTAATATTATTGATCTGACTATTATTCCCTAACAACTGACCATTGGTCGCGTCTGCCATAGTCTGTAGGTCTATGACCCTCAACATAACGACGCCCTCAACTCTAAAAAGCTTTGGGCTACAGCTACATCGCTGAAGGGAATTTTTTCATTATTAATAAGCTGAAACTGCTCATGGCCTTTTCCAGCAATTAAGATGACGTCATTTTGAGTTGCATGCTGAACGGCAAATGCGATTGCCGCGCTTCGGTCTTGCTCAACAAAAACCCCTTGCATATCCTCAATACCCAAGAGAATGTCATCAATAATTTGTTCAGCTAATTCATTGCGAGGATTATCTGAAGTGACAATAATCTGATCTGCCAACTGATGGGCAATTCGACCCATCGTTGCCCGCTTACCATGGTCACGATCACCGCCACAGCCAAACACACACCAAACATGGCCAGTAGAGTGATCTCTGAGAGTCGTCAAAGCCAACTCTAATGCCTCTGGCGTATGTGCATAATCGACAACGACTAAGGGCTGCTCCTTATCAGGCACCAATCCAGAATAGGAAACCACTTCCATGCGACCAGGTATCATCGGCACAGTTGAAAACGCGCGCAATAAATCCTTTAATGGATAGTCAGAAACCAACAAGGCACCTAGGGCTGCCAAGGCATTACTTAAATTAAATTGGCCAACAAAGGGCAACTGCAGGCTACCCTCTCCATAAGGCGTTTTAACACGGGTTTCAATTGAATTAGCCTTATATTTTGTTTGGAAGGCATAAATATCGGCCTCTGAATTTTTTAGCGAATAGCTTAAACACACTAGATGACTGGGTCGCTGCTCACTAATACTTAAGCCAAATTCATCGTCGATATTGATTATCGCCGCATCGAGGCAAGAAAACGAAAAAAGCTTACGCTTAGCTTTTGCATAACTGAGCATATCTTGATGAAAATCAAGATGATCTCTGGATAAATTAGTTAATACCGCCACATTAAAGGCTACTGCATCTGCGCGACACTGGCTCAATGCATGTGATGACACTTCAAGCGCGACCAAATCAACTGCTTTCGTCTGCAAATCAGCTAGGCAGGACTGCAACTGAACGGCATCTGGCGTGGTAAAGCCAGTTTCAACGAGCGGACGCTCAGATGAATGCGGATAAAGGCCATAACCCAAAGTACCTATCACTGCTCCTTGATACCCAATACCGCTCGCTAAGCTTGCGACAAAATGACTGCAACTGGTCTTACCATTAGTGCCGGTTATACCCACAACAGATAACTGCTGACTTGGGTCACGATAAAAGCAGCTAGCCATTCGGCTTAAATGAAGCGCTAAATTAGGAATGAAGAATACCTGCTTATTAAGCTGGTAACGTAATGAAAACATCCCATCTGTATCTGCAAAGATAGCTACAGCGCCTTTATCGATCGCCCGATCAATAAAATCATGTCCTCTCGTATTCAAACCGTTGAGCGCAATAAATACATCACCCGGTTCTACATCTTGACTATTGGTCGATAGGCCTGTCACTAAAGCGTTATCAATATTAATCCCGTTAACATTGAATTCATTATCAGCAGCTTGGCAGCTAATTAATAAATCCTTTACTCGAGACTCGTAAGCCCCTCCGAGATGTGAAGGATGACTCATATTAAACGCTTCCATGTTTAACTCGAGAATCGTCAACCTTCATGCTAGCCTTCGATTTTTCATATGCCTGCTGGGAAGCGGTTTTAAGCTGAGGCACTCCCATCTGGTCCGCCCTATCTGGCGGAATATTCATTAATCGTAACGCTGAAGCCATAACGCGGGAAAAAACTGGCGCTGCCACATCGCCACCAAAGTACTCATAACCGACAGGATCATCAATGGTAACAACAGCTACTAAACGTGGTGAACTAGCAGGCACAATACCCGCAAAGCTGGCACGATAACGACTCCCTTCATAACCTAGGTCACCTACCTTGTGGGTAGTGCCAGTTTTTCCTGCAACACTGTAGCCTTTAATCGCTGCTTTTATACCTGTGCCACCTGTTTCTGCGACACCCTGCATCAACCGTAAGACTTCATCTGCCGTTGCAGGAGAAACAACATCGATGTTATGAGTTTCTGACATATCACGATGATCAGCTAAGCGAAGTAAACTAATTGGCTGTTTAACACCGTGATTCGCAATCACGGCATAAGCTCTCGCCAGTTGAACGCTGTTCACTGTTAAACCATGACCAAAGGAAAGCGTCGCCTTAAA
>CENX01213452.1_pt1 | contig 25025 bp, 15 predicted proteins | sample 361321 | NCBI WGS metagenome assembly CENX01 (sample SAMEA2619678, study PRJEB7988) | marine metagenome | isolation source: saline water (ENVO:00002010), including | reverse complement strand
CCCCAATCAGTACTGAATCGCCTGCTTGGTGTAGATCGAGAAGTTCACGAAATCCTTCGAGTCCAACGACGTCTTCTCCTTGAATGGTTTCAATCGTGTCCCATGGTAACATGCCTGCATCATCGGCTCCCTGGTCCTTGACGATGCCCGTCACGTGAATGGACTGATTACTCGATGCAAACTGACCTGCGATACCGCCAATCATGATGAGCAGAACAAAAGCTGCAAACAAATTTGTCGCTGGACCTGCAGCAAACATACGCTGTCGTTCTCGACGTGGTGCTTTGAACAACTCCTCACCTTCAGGCTCTGCAAATGCGCCGAGAGGGAGTGGGCCCAACTGCAACAGACCAAATGAACGGATTCTCATGCCGTGGCCTCGGGCGAGTAAACCATGGCCGAATTCGTGGATCACCAACGCCACAATGAACCCGATAAGACCCCACCAGAGTGGAATCATTGGGTTAATGCCCGGAATAGCAACAAGTTCACTTGCGCTTGGAGGATCAACATCTGGCGGTGAAATCAGTGCTCCTACAAAAGCGAGGATAAGGCCCAATCCTACCATGAGCATCGCCAGGGTGCAAACCCAAAGAGAAATTTCCCCGTAAATCCTCCAAAGGCGGCGTGGTTTTGCAACCTTTTCCAGCAGCTTGAGTCCTTTCTTCGTACGTACCATGAGGACAAAGCCAAACACCCGTGTAGCATTCCAGCGATCCAAAACACCGTTGCGTTCCCATCGCTTGAGAAGCAAATACCACCCAAAAATTAGGAGTGGAATGATGCGCCAATCGAAATCGACGGCTCCCCAAGCTGCTGCCATAACACATCGGAATGTTTGCTTCCATTTCAATCAATGCACCAACTCGTGGAAGTGAAGGTTCATCAATGGGGATGCAAAGGTGGGTTCATGCTGCACCGAGCTGCTGTCGAGGCATGGACCAGTGACAAGTGGGGTCAACCATCGGTCCAAATCGCTGAATGGTTGATTGAAGGTGATGTTGTTCAAGCATTTATTCGACTCCAGCGAGGCGCATTGATCATCGATGCAACCGTTGACGAAACTGGTCATCTGCGATGCAAAAATCATCTCCATATACCGTTCGACCAATGGAATCCGGGGTCCATCCAAGCAAATCGCACACGAGATTCACGCGTGCGATTTCGGCACAGGCATGCTGAAATTACCCTCTCTGCTCGATTTCGCGCCCCTGAATGGGGTCAGGCACTCCTTGAAGAATGGTTGATGGCTCAACGCGGTGAAGAAACTCGTCCGAAAAGTTCTGAGCAGCGACTCGCAACAATCCGACGTTCGAAAGCGAGCATTGAACGGTACCTCGAACAATCAAATCTTGATTATGCCATGGAGATGTTGGCCACGACCCAAGTCAGCCTTGACAATTCTGTACGAAATCTCGCTCATAACCGTGCCATTGCAGAAAGTGAAGAATGATCATTCTTCTTCATCAATACCCAATGCTACGAGATAGGCTTTTTCTTGCTGTGCTTGTATGTTCTCAGGCGAGGATGCGAAGATTCTTTTCACAATAGGTTCAGCAAACATCGGGAAGACAAGAACACATCCAATGCAAGCAAGGAGATACATAATCGAGGAGCTCGGTACGTAAGTTAAGCCAGGGCCGGTTGGACTGACGATCAGCTTCACTGCACCAAGCCATGGGATTTCAGCACCAGCACGACCCACGAGCCAACTTTCCTGCACAGGCCCCAACATTGATCCATCAAGAGAACGAAGACCCGATGAACCATTGACTGCTTCATGGCCTTGATCAACTGAGCACTTGTTGGCATCACCCAATGTAAGCAAGCCTGAGTGCTCGGGGACCCAATCATCAATCACCAGATGTGGTTCGACCCCTGCATGAACAAAGCGTTTGCAATCGTAGTACCCTGCGTCAATTCCATCAAAGGATATTGTGATATTGCTCTGATTCACAACATTTGTCCCCGGTACATCCCATGTCAAAATGCAAGCACCTGGTTGACCATCAATTCTCCATTCTGAATCAAAATTGCCACCCGTAGGGCATGGATTCGCCGTACCTGTAGCAGGATACGCCTCATTGGGTACAACCCTCAAAATTGCACGATGGATAATCGGAGTTGAGGATTCACCGCTTTTCTTGTAAATGACAACATCACCTTCCATCCCGTGTGACTCGTGACCGTAGTACAGGTTTGATGAATCCGTGGCTTCGGCGAACGTCACGATGTTTTCGAACGACGATTTGTGGACCATGACAAGATCGCCTGCGTCGATGCTGCCAACCTCTCCATCACTGTCGTGTATCATGCTCGAAGATTCAACAACAACGAGCGGAGGCATCGATTGTGTGTGTGCATACAATGCTGCTATGAGGACGACAACCATGCCTCCTGCGAGCAATATCTCTCGAAGGAGAAGTTTGGTCGAATCGGAGGGCTGCAAAGAATCTCCACCACTTCAACGTCGCATGCCTCGTTCTTTGAGGTACGCATTCCACCGTTCTTCATGGCCTGCGCCAAGTGCTGCCGCAGAGCGATCACCATCCGAACGGCGACGCTTTAGTTCAGCTGTGCTTTGGATTTCATACAATTCATCGAGAGTGCTAACGTGGCCTTTGTAAACCAAAAATTCTGGCGTGACGAAAATCAATCCTGTAGCAGCAGCAACGAGCACCCCAATGGCTGCACCTGTGTATTCGCCCCAAGTGTCGGATTCTTGCAGGAAAAGAAGTTGGGACAAACCGGCCAAAAACAAAACAAGGAACGCTCCGAAAAGTGTTGCTAAAATCGAGTAATGCCGCCCATGCTGAGCAGCCCACCATTGCGAAAACAGGCCTGCCATGTCTCTCCCTCGGTCGTACCTACGGGCGATGTTCTTCAAGATGATTGCGGAAGAATGCGTGATGCCCCGTAGCCGATGCGTTGATATGCTAAACAAAGATAGTTGTTGATGGTGGGTGTGCACACTATGCGGAAAGCCGTTTTTCTTGTCCTCCTGTTCTTCATGTCTGTGATGGCTCCACTGGCCTCCTCAGCGACGACTGAAACCCAGTTTAAGGGCGGAGCAAACTCTTACACCCACACCTTCAGCGGGCAAGGGAACGGCTCTGCGGGCGTCATCACGTTCCCATTCGGCGCTGAGGTTACATCAGCGCAATTCAATTTCTTAGGTGAAGCGAGCACAACAACATGGAGCAATCTAACCAACAATCGCGACTTTGGCGGCGTGGGTACAGGCCAATGGTCGAACACACAGACTGGTACGTTCCCATACGGAACGCGAAGCAACCTTGAAACTGCAAACGATGAGATTGGGTTGCGTGGCAATCCAACCAACAGTGCTGTAACCTTCCGCGGAAGCAGTGAACTCTCGAATGCCAATTCTGCCACCCTGAATGCGACCGGACAGTTTGTTGCCCTTGGAGATCAAAACTACAACAGCGTCACGAAGCAATTTACAGACCTATCCGTTTCTTCGAGTGCAAGTTGGAATTACCGTGGAATCGTCGTGCCGGTTTCTGAACACGAAATTCACACGACCCGCTATTCCAGTACATCCTTGTACACCGCTCCAACCATCCAGCGATTCAATGCAACGACCGGAGCGCTGCTTGGAACTGCTAGCCTCAGCACCACCGGATGTACCTCCACCGTTTCGAGTTACTGGTACGATGCTGCCGTCGATTCGAATGGAGACATTTGGACCGTTTCCTATTCGTATTACTACCTAACAAAATGGACCCTGAACGCTGCCAAAACACAGTGGCAGTGTTCCTCCTACACAAGCTATGGTTACCCATATTACCTCACTGGTGTGGATTTCGACGACAACACGGGCAAGATGTACGTGAGTTACTACGATTCTTCGACCTATCCGACTTACAACCGTTATTTGATGGAAGTAAACCCAAGCAATCCAAGTTCCATTAACTCAACATGGTCGATTGGTAATGCAGCGGATTACAACTACAAAACAACCTCAACTGCGGGCAATCCCAACTCTGGTTTGGTCGTCGATCTTCCACGTGTCATCCTCAACGAGTACAACGTCCAAGGGTCACGCCACCACCATTTCTCCATGAACGGATTCACACTCGAAAAGATGGGCGTACAAGAAATGCCAAACGGTGGCCATTATGGGATTACACAAATCGAAGATGATGGTAAAATCTATTATTCCTGTTACCACACATCCTACTGCAACACTGTGCAAAGAAAAATCCACATTTGGGGCGATGGAGGTATTTCTGTTTGGCAGACTCCATCGGCAACCACTGCAACGATTTACGGGAAAACTATCACCTCAACAAGATCGATCGATCAAATCAAACTTGAGAGTGCCATTGGATACACTCCATCATCGACCTCCATCAACATTGATGTTTCAAATGATGATGGCGTAACATGGAAGTCGATTTCTGTCGGTTCAACCAAGACCTTTGCCAACAGCGGAAACAAAATTACGTGGAGAGCGACCCTCAATGGTACATCCTCCTTCACACCGATTCTTGATCTTGTTACGATTCAATACACGACGAGTTACTACAGCAGCGGAAACTTCTACCTCCGCTCAAATTACAACAATCCATTCCCATCTTACGTGGCTGGGACCGTCAATTACAACGCAACAATTCCTGCGAGCACATCCATTAGTGTACAACTCGGTGGAAGCACGTCAAGTCTGTGCAGCAGCGGGCTTACGACGTTTGGCCAGAGCGGTCAGACAAAGGCGTTTACAACTCCAAGTTATGGATACCTCTGCCTGCGTGTTACCTTCTCAACAAGCAACTCTGCCTACACACCCGTTCTGCATGACATTCAGGTTGCCCTACACAGCAATGCTCCAGAAAACCCAGGTTTTGAGATTCACACACCTTCACCAATACCTGCGAATTTCAATCCACCGTTGTCACCAACGGTTGGCTGGAAGGAAAATGGCCCGCTGATTGGAACAAAAACCATCGATGCAGTTGGCGCCTCGAATACCATCATCAAAGGTTTCAATGACCGAATTCCGGATACGGGTGCTGGTTTCGTTGACATTCCGATTGACCTCACCTCTGAAAGCAGCGGAATCCTTACCCTGACATCTTTCAGCGTCACCTACACAATTCAGACGGTCAACCTTGAAATTAACATTCCTGAGGGTGAAATCCTGCACGAGCGAACGGAACCTTACGAAGTCGTTACTCGCCACATCGTTGGTGAAAGTGCCACCAAGATACGCGAAGCAACACTCACCCTCATGACAAGTTCTGCGAGCATGAACCCTACGCTGTTCTGGCAAGATGGGGATGTTTTTCCTTCTCCGAACGACCCTGAGGGCTATGTTGTCATGGATGGAAACTCCTATTCGATTCTCAACAACAGTATTCTCGAAATCCACTGGCTGTTCCGCATAACCAGCGATTTCCCCGACCAAAACAACGTTCGCTTCAAAACAGGATGTTTGGATGACAGTGGTTCTGCAGGTTTTGCACCTCTGGATTTGATCAGCGATGAGGGCCTTCGGGTCAACAGAACGTTTGGACTGGGTTGGATGAAGGTTCGAGACAACGAAGGAGACTTGGTACGTGATGACGTCCCCAACAACGCATGGGTCGCTGCTGGAGAAACACTCCATTTCCAAGGTGCAATGTGGTTCATGGAAACCGATGATGCACCTCTTGACAGCGCATTTGACGTTCGTGTCTCACGAAACGGCTGGGTGGAATCAACCGCTCGGGATACGACCAACATCAACGGCTCGTTTTTCATTAGCGTCGTAACGCCGAACATTGACGTACCTGACGGTTTGAATTACGAAGTTCAGACCTACAACGAACGCAATCCAACCCATGTAATGGAACCGAACTCGGACTGGAGCCGCACGTTCCGTGTTGACGCAACAGCTCCCGAGCGACGAGAGGCCTTCCCCGAAGATGGGTCTTACGAGGCAGGTGTCAATCAACAAGATGTGCGAATCCTCGTTCATGATGAAGTGGGGGTACCAATTGAATTGAACCTCATGTATTGGGTTGAAGCAGACCATGATTTGAATCGCAATGGAGTCGCTGATGATTCCGAGTATGCCATGAAACGTGTCACAAACATGAGCGAAAGTAAGACCAAGTGGTTCATGACAACCATCGACCATTCTCGCAACCCGAACATGGGTCGAGTGTCGTACTATTGGACCGGTGGAGATCAGGCCGGCAATCCGGTTTTCTACACGCAGTACGACGATGAGGGTATTTTGTACAACCTCAACTCAGGCCCCGGCTTCAATTTCGATGATGCAACCTTCCAAACCCGGAAAGACTCTGAAGCGGTGTTCACCGGACTTGAATGGGTGGGTCATTCCGATAACGAGCCCGTCTTTGCAGGACTTGAACAATCCATTACCGTAGGTTTCATCGATGCGAACACTGTCATTGACTTCGAGCACATCTCACTTGTCTTCGACTTCGAGGGGCCAAACCCGAGCCGCGATGCTCAACGGATTTCCTATTCCGGTCTGAACAACACCTTCTGGAGTGAGAGCAAATACATCCATCTCTTACCGACCAGTACGATGCGTGAAACAACAAATGAATCGGGTCTTCCTTGGGTCATTGTAACCTACAACTTCGTCTTCGCTTGGGATTGGCCAGACGAAGAAATGGGTGACCTTGCACTGCTGTACAAAGAACGTGGTTCAGATGTCGACAGTGAATTGCTCATCCTTGAACACACCTTCCGCGTCGAGAACGACTTTACGCTCTCTCCTTCCGATTACATGGTTGAAGACGTGAGTGAACCACGTACAGGCGCAGTTGCTGATGGTACGCGCATACGGAAAGACGACCGGCTTGCGTTCAGTGGACGGGTTGTTTACGAGGGTAGCAACGTTCCAGCCCCACGTGACGTTGGTATTTTGGTTGAAGTCTTTGACGGAGAAAAGTTGTGGAGCGATGGATCACTTACCGAGGACGGTGAGTATCTCATTGAGGTTCCACTCGATTCAGCAAAGTCGTTGCAATCCTCCCCAACTCGCACCTGTTTGATTTCCATCACAAACATACCTGGTCGTGGTGAAGACATGACGGGAACGCTTGTTTCGACTACGCTGCGCGTGATTGTAGACGATGCTGCTCCTCGAGTTGTTCGACGGATGGCTCCGTTGAACATCATCGATGTTTCGCCTACAAACGATTTAACCTCAATCTACGTTGAATTCCAAGGCTCAGAAGACGCTGATTTGACCGGTTCTGAACAACTGATTCATTGGGTTATGCGTGACCAAACACGCACCATCACCATTGGCGCTGGCTCCTCTTTGCTGGGGATGCAACAAGAGGGGCAAACCGTCTATTGGACAGGCGAAGTCGACATCACAGCTGGTGGGACGATTCTTCCGCAGGCAGGTGATTTCGTTGGGTTCTACATGACTGGGTGGGATGCTGCTGGCAATCAGTTCCCTGTTGTTTCAAATTCCGAAGCAAGTCCAATTCCGGAGTTGGCTTTCGATGACACAGACTTTGAACGCCAATGGGTACGCTTGGGTGCAGTTGGACCTGAACTCCGAGTTCAATCGATCACTGTTTCCGATGATCATGTTTCACCAGGGACGGATGTTGAGATTACTGCAACCGTCATCAACAACGGTGGACCAACAACGCAGCAATTCAAAGTAGCCTTCTTTGCAGGTGACGCAGACGAACCCTTTGACGTTAAGGCCATTGTTGGCATCGAAGGTGGAGAGAACATTCCTGTTACCGTTGATTGGGAGGTAGAGAACGTTGATCGCATTCGAGTTGAAGTTGATTACGGCAACGTCTTGGTCGAAGTGAACGATAACGACAACACGGCCGAACACGACATCAACATCGCATACGGGCAATACCTTGGATGGCTGGATTCTCCACGAGAGCATCCTTTAGCATGGATTTTCGCTGTTTCGACAATTCTGATTCTGGTTGTGGTGGCAACCGTTGCGAGTCGAACCGCAGTCGATCTTGGTGACGGAGCATTCAGTGAGGATGAGGAAGTCGACTGGGAAGACGAAGACGACTACGATGATGAAGACGACTACGAGGACGACTGACCCCATTTTCATTGACAAATCCTCAAGAAGGGTGGGCAGGCAGAACACTCCACGGGGGTGGGGAGAGTATGTCAGATGTCTTTTCGCTGTTGCATCCACAACTCCAATTCTTTCTTTCACAACGTGGTTGGCAACCAACACCTGTACAGGAGCAGGCTCTCCCCGATCTCATCGATGGAAACGAACGTCTTCTCATCGCTCCAACTGGTTCAGGCAAGACCCTCGCCGCCGTCTTGCCTCTGCTTCATCGTTGCAAGGTTGAAGAATGGAAACCGTTGTCCATCCTCTACATCACTCCCTTGCGTGCCTTGAATCGTGACGTTGATCGTAGGCTCGCTGAGCTGAGTGAAGTACTTGGCCTGCGATTTGCATTACGCCATGGGGATACACCGACAAATGAGCGAACCCGACAAACTCGACGTCCACCTCATCTTCTCGTCACAACACCGGAAACCTTCCAACTCATGTTCACTGGACATCGGCTGCGAGCAATGCTTTCTTCTGTTCAAGCCGTCATCATCGATGAAGTGCATGACTTGGCTGGGAGTGAACGTGGATGGCAGTTACGACTTGGTTTGCAACGGCTTGAGGCATTGTGTGGAAGAACCCTGCAAAAAGTTGGGCTCTCTGCAACCGTTGGCAACCCTGACCAGGTTGCATCATGGATTTCAAACGGCTCTTGTCAACCAATTCTTGCTCCCGCTGAGCGGTCAACAGTTCTTACAGTCGAAACGGCACCACCGCTTGCTGAGGACGAAGTTGGGGCCATGGAGATGCGGTTGTCTCCGAGAGCGCATGCAACGTTCCGCCTTATGTCAGAAATCGTCGAGAACGACCCACCTTGCCTTGTCTTCGTCAACAGTCGGAATGCTGCTGAAACGGTGGCCCAGCGTCTTCAGACCATGGCTCCCCAACTTACGATTGGCGTGCACCATGGAAGCCTTGCTGCTGAAACACGACAAGAAATGGAAGAGAACATTCGTAATGGAACCCTGCAAGCTCTGATTTGCACCTCAAGCCTTGAACTCGGAATCGATGTTGGTTCAATTCGAAAAATCGTTCAGTTGGAAAGCCCACGTTCTGTGGACCGGATGTTGCAGCGAGTCGGTCGTGCAGACCACCGCATTGGGGGAATCGGTCGGGGGCACTTGCTGGCTTGGGAAACCGACGGAATCGCAGAATCTGCTGTCATCGCGCATCGCTCGCATCTCGGTTCGATCGAAGATGTTGAATGGAGAAATCGCCCCTACAGCATTGCTGCGAATCAGATCATGCTCATGGCCCACAGTTTCAAGGTTGTTCGAATCGATGACGTTCATGAGATTTTTGAACGGACGGAACAATTTGCTGACTGGACTCGGAAAGACACTGAAAACACGCTCGCTGTTCTGGCCGACCGATGGCTCTTACGTTATTCTCTTGATCCAAATGAAACACCGTGGTATCGGTGGCCAAAACATCTCTATCTCGCTGCGAAAGATGCGATCCCAGATGCAGATTCTTGGCCCGACGAGTTGCCGCGTTACGATGTCGCAGACGAAGACATCCCAGTGGAATACAAAAGCATGCGAATGCCCGTACCGAAGCAATTCAAGGATGGATGGTTTGCGTCTGCTGGCCGAACCCGACGCTGGGTTGAGCATCATCTCTCAATGATTCCAGACAAGCAATCGTACAGGGTCCGTGATGTGGTCACGCGTCGAACCATCGGAAACGTTGACGAAGCATTTGTTCTCGAACTCAATGGAAGTGGGGAAGAAGAAGACGGTCGAACAAGACAATTCGTTATGGCAGGACGTACTTGGACTATTGTCGATGCCGATCCTGAACAAAGCGAAGTGCTCGTAGCACCCGTCTCGATTCAGGGAGAAGCCCCTACTTGGGTTGGCGAATTGCCCCCTGTACCTGCAATTGTTGCACGAAACATCGGGCGACTTCGACGATTAATCGCTGAAGATTTTGGGCTTCTTGAAGCCAAGCAAACGGACAAAATCGATGCTGCTGGTCTTCTCTCGCATGATGGCCTTCCTTTGACATCGTATCCTCTTGACGGGGAAGCCATCGGAGTACTCGCTGACACAATTACTCGACACATCGATGCAACCGAAGCGCTTCCAGACCAACAGACAATCACGATTGAGCGGCGCTCCGAAGCCCTGGTGATCAACATCTGTCAGGGTACCCTCATCAACGAGACCGTTGGGCATCTGTTGCTGGCAATGGCCTCGACAAGGACGGGGAGATGGGGTGGATTGATGATTGAAGCAACCCGAATTCACATCTCAGGAGCAGACATTGAGCCAGAGGATGTTATCGGTTGGCTAAACGAATTGCCTGCAGATGGAATCGAGGGGCTACTTGCGGTTACGTTACCAAATTCTCGTCAGGTTCGATGGCGATTTGCACAAGTTGCAAAGACGTTCGGAATCCTTCAGCACGGGGTTGACCCCCGGAAAATCAACCTCAACGCTTTGGTTCGGAAGTACCGAGGAACAATTGTTCTCGAGGAAGTTCTCAACAAACTTTACTACGAGCGAATGGACATTGAAGGTGCAAAAGATGTGCTGCGAGGAATTCAATCCGGATTACTCGATGTTGTTGTTACGCCGACTGGACCTCTTGGATTATCGGATCGAAGCCAGCGTGATTTGTTGCTGCCCAATTGGGACAATGAGGCTGTTCGTGCGCAACTACGACTTCGCTTAATGAACGAGCGTGCCGTTCTTTGTTGCCTAAAGTGTCAAGCAGTTCGTCGATTCCGTGTCGAGCGATACCCTGAGTTGAAGAAACCTGGCGAATGCATTTCTTGTCAGGGACAAATGCTGGTCTGTGCTCGTGAAGGACTTGAAAAAATGCTTGAAGAGTGGGTGGTTTCTGATGAAGAAAGCGATCGAAATCGGATGATTCGGAATGCCTCCCTCCTTCGAACGCATGGGTTCCATGCGATATTGTGTCTGATGGCTCGCGGTGTTGGCGAGGCAACGGCTCAGCGGATTCTTCGCAAGGGACACAACAACAACACAGAAAGTTTGCTTCAATCAATCCATCACGCCGAAATCGAGTACGCCCGAACTCGCCGATTCTGGGGTTAATCACTCAAACTCTATTGTTCGGAGTTTGATACCTGCCTCTTTCATCATGTTTATTGAACGAATGAAGTCTTCTTGCCATCGTTCAGGTATGTTGTTTGTCTCGGTATAAACGACCTCAACAATGCCCGCCTGAATCAAGGAACGTGCACAGCGTGTGCACGGTGGCCATGTTACATACGCTGTGCAATCTTTGAGTGAGATACCGATGCGAGCTGCATGCATAATTGCATTCTCTTCAGCGTGGCATATCAAAGGGTACTTCTGCTCACGGTCTGTCAAACGTTCAAGTGAATCCTCAATGCCTCTTGGGAACCCGTTGAATCCAGTGGACCGGATCTCTCGGTCCGCTCCAACAACGACACACCCCACTTTCGTTGAAGGGTCTTTGCTCCATGAACTGATGTGGTCTGCAAGTTCAAGAAAACGAACGTCCCACTTCGAACTCATCTTGACCAACTCTACGTTATGCTTCATCCCTTTGAGTCTTTGCAGGGAACAATTCCATGTGTTTCGTACCCAATAACCCCATTGCATCAAACATTTCACCTACAAGATACAACGAACCTACAACAACTGAAAACTCTGGACGATGCTGGTTCAAAAACGCATACGAATCATTGGCATCTTTGCAGAGATGAACCTTACTCGATGTAGGCCAATCGAGTCCTTGCAAGGTATCCAGCGATACGGCTGGGTAGCGACCAGATTGAGGTTCAGTGAGGATAATGAATTGAGGAGGGTTCGTGCGACACAAATCGATTAGGGGCTCAGAGAATGTGACCAAATCGTGTTGTGGAGTGCACCCAAACACAAGCGTCCATGAGCGATGTTCGGCAATTCTCTGCTGCAACTGTGGGAGGATCTTTGCCAGTCCACTTGGATTGTGAGCAGCGTCAAAGAGAATCGATCCACTCCAGTTAGCTGGAATTTCTTGGAACCGACCGGGCCAATTCAGTGACTGAATCGATGCCTTCAATTCGTCTGCATCAATACCCAAGGATTCCAACGTCGTTTTCGCAAGAAGGAACGCTTCATTGCTCACGGACGTATCTTCGGATACATCCACCCATTCGAGGAAAGCACGTTGTTTGGTTTCTCCTAACTCGACACGCCCAGCATTCCTCGCCTCGGTTTCAATGGCGGCCATTGCCTCCGAATCCTGAATTTTACGAACAATCAATGCCTTCCCGGGTCGAGCAATAGCGGCTTTTTCGGCAGCGATTTCGGCAAGTGTATCACCTAGGATGTCTCGATGCTCAAGACTCAATGACGTAAGGACGCATACATCAGCAGGTAGAATTCTCGTGGCATCATAGCGTCCGCCAAGGCCGGTTTCAACGATGAAAAAATCGACTTTGTTGTGCTGCGCACACAAACAAGCCACGAGAAAAGTGATTTCAAAATACGTTAATTCAGCCATCAGTAATGATTCAACATCTTGGATCCTCAAGAGCAACTCATCGAATAAACGAGCATCGATTGGTCGCCCACCAACACGAATCCGCTCCTCAATTCGGACAAGATGAGGCGATGTGAACATCACCGTCGAGTACCCAAGAGCATCCAAATGCGCTGCTAAGGTTGCACAAAGCGTCCCTTTTCCATTGCTTCCAGCGATGTGAAGGATGGTTGCTTGATACGATTCCTGCAACAAGGCCTGATGGGTTGCATGGACGCGCTCAAGACCGAGGTCCATCCCACGTTTCTTGCTTTCAGCAAGCCATTCACGGACGGTTGATAACATCGAACTCGGTTGTCCCTCGCGGCTGTTTCTCATAGGTGTAGCGATGCGCCGATTGTCCGTGCCACCGTCGATGCGCTCAAATGTGGCTCGTGTTTGGAGGTGGTATGAGCGACGTCGGAGGAGACTTTCGCCGCCAACTCCCATCAATGATTGGGATGGCGGGGATGTTTGTTGCCACCATCTTCCTTGCCATGTTCATACGGCCTTGGTACGACAAGGCGGGACTGCAGGCATTTGGTGAAGCAGGAGCCTCTCAGTTGCGCTACATTGGCCTTGAACTGATTATGATTTTTATCTTCACGGCTGCGATTTTGATGCTTGCAAAATACAAGAAAGAGTGGATTATCAAGTATGGAATCATGGGAATTCTCTTCATTGCACTTCTCTACTCAAGCGTACCACTCGCCCACCAAATCATGGTCGATGACAGCGTTACGCCGTTTGAATATCAATCGTCAAATGAAACTGAAGCCACGTATCTCACAGAAATAGGCATGGACCAATACCTCGATTCGACCCGAAGCAATCAGAGTGGGGCATTGACGAACACCATTCGACTCATGCAGTGGGGTGTTGAAGAACCAATCTGGACAACCGAAGTACCTCATGGTGAAGCATTTGAATTCTCGGATCTGGTCGTTGTTCCCGGTCCAGATTCTGTGACCATCAACAATGCTGCCCTTATTCAGACTCTTTCACTGCGCGACGGCACACTCGAATCAACCTACGAGTGTTTCGAATACGACGATGACGGGAACGTACAGTCGATTTTACCCACAGGATGTGAACTCGCAGCCGAGACCGAAGATGCAGTTTACATCATGGATGGTGCAGATAGACTGCATCGGTACAACACCTTTGATGAAGATCCAAATGTTATGACAAAGCAAGCCACATGGCAACTACCAAGCCAAATGGAAATCGTCGACCACATTGAAGTAGAATTGTTGAGTGATGAGCATTTGTTGGTAGTGACTCAGGACTACGCAGGTGTCATTCTGCTTGAAGAAAGAGCGGGATTGGTTGAAGGTGATGACTTCTATCAACCCGTAACCATGCTCATCGAAGCGAATTCAACTGCTGGATTCACTTCACTCGATGTTGGTTACTCCAACGTTGCTGATGTAACCATGGAGAATTCAACCGGAGGTGAGCAGCTCATCGTTCTGGGCACCAACGATGGTGATGTTCTCGCATGGAGTTATGAACCTCTGCAAAGCGAACCCTTCGCTGTGGAATCGAGGGTGAGCATCAACAACTTTGCAGAGAGCATTCGTGATGTTCGTTTGACCGACATCGATGCGACCGGCTATACCGAGTTGTTGATTACAACCGATGAGGATGCTCGCATGCTCTATGGGGCCTCAATGACGCAACGATTGATTGTTGATGTTCCAGATGGAGAGGATGTAGTTGTAGCATTTGGCGAGACACCTCAAGATGTTGAGGACGAAACAATTCACATCTATGCAACAGTCATCAATTCATCCTACACAACAGATTCAGGTGTAGTTGATTCATCGATGTTCTTGGTTGGAGGACTTGTTATCGAAGACATCCCTACCATCATTGGGATTCTCTTCAGTGTCTTGTTGATGATTCTCCTCTATGTTCACAGTGAGTGGTACGTAGTCAACACCGTTGGAATCCTCGTAGGCAGTGGCGTAATCGTCATGCTCGGCGTTTCCTTTGTTCCAACGTTGATCATGGTGTTCATGGTCGCTGCAGCGATTTACGACGCATGGGCGGTGTACAAATCCAAACACATGCTAGATCTTGCAGATACGATGATGAATCTCAATTTACCAATTTTGTTGGTCGCACCTCAAGATTCTGATTACACGATGCGAACTGAGCGCATGACCGTCCACGATGCGAAGGATGCTGATGACAACCTCGTACCTCAAGTCACTCAAGAACGCGTTGTTGCGAAGAGTAACGATGCGATGCTTATGGGACTTGGAGATGTCATTTTCCCAGGTATGCTTGTCCTCTCAACAATTCAGTATGTTGGAGGCGATAACGGTCTTCTCATGGCCATGACCACACTCGTTGGAAGCCTGATCGGCTATTCCATTCTCATGTATTACGTCGGTAAAGGGCAAGCCCAAGCTGGGCTTCCTTTGCTGAACGGCGGGGCAATTTTGGGCTACGTCGTCGGTGGCTTACTCACAATTGGTATGGCGATGTTCCAATTTAACATCAGTTTCTGAGGTGATTCAAATGCTTGATATTCAATTATTCCGTGAAGAGGTCGAAAAAATTCGGGCCGATCACGATCGTCGGGGTCTACCTCACGACAACGTCGACAAGGTGATTGAACTTGACACAAAATGGAAAGGAATGCTTCGTGAGACCAATGAATTGCGACGCCAAAAGAACGAGGCTGCTCGTGGTATCGGTGCTGCAAAGAAGTCCGGTGACGAGGCTGAAGCACAACGGATTCTCTCCGAGGTCGCTGACCTAGGAGCACAGATTTCAGAAATGGAGAAGAAGACAGATGCGTTCTTGTCCGAACGAGATTCGGTTCGAATGTCCATTCCAAATCTTTTGCACCCAGACGTTCCTACTGGTGCTGATGAATCGGGGAACACGAAGCATTCACTTCACGGCAAGGAACCATCTTTTGAATTCGAACCAAAAACTCACAATGAATTGATTGAGGAAAACAAATGGGTGGATTTGGAACGTGCTGCGAAGATCACGGGAAGTAGATTCTATTTCCTCAAAGGAGACCTTGCTCGTCTTGAAATGGCCTTGCAGGCTTACGCTGTTGACTTCATTCAACAGCGGGGATTCACCTTTGTTCAGCCTCCAGTGATGATGAATCGCGCAGCCTACGAGGGAGTCACAGACCTTTCAGACTTTGAGACGGTCATGTACGGAATCGACCCTGATGGTTACTACATGATCGCAACGTCAGAGCATCCTCTGACTGCAATGTACATGCAAGAAACAATTCCTGAGGAGTTGCTTCCATTGAAAATTGTTGGCGTATCCTCTTGTTTCCGGAGAGAAGTAGGTGCCCATGGTCAATCCGATCGTGGTATTTGGCGCGTCCATCAATTCACGAAGGTTGAACAAATCGTCATTGCAACGCCAGAAACGTCCTGGGAATTGCACGAAGAACTGCTTCAGAATTGCATTGATCTGTGGGATGCGCTTGGATTGCACTACGAAGTGGTCAACATTTGCACAGGCGATATGGGCACTGTTGCTGCACGGAAATACGATTTAGAAGCATGGCTACCAGGAGCAAAAGCGTTCAAGGAGATTGTATCTTGTTCCAATTGTACCGATTATCAAGCGAATCGATTGGAGATCCGATACGGAACACCGGGCCATCCAAACCAGCCGATGGTGCACACACTCAATTCAACGGCTGTTGCTACATCTCGGGCCTTGGTTGCCATTATTGAGCAAAACCAGCTTGAGGATGGGCGTGTTCGAGTTCCTGAAGTTTTGCAAGTTTACATGCAGGGTCAGGCAATTCTCGAACCTTGTAAGTGGTAGTCTTAATAAATACTAAAAATTACTGTTGGCAAGAGCGGGTCAGATTGTCACAAAATCGACTGTGCTTTGGAGATGATTAGGCACCATCCTCCACCTCGAGCAGGTTTGTTCCCTGTTCAACGCGATCACCAGCGCTGAAGTGGACGGCTGTCACGGTTCCATCCGCTGATGCTACGATTCTGTGCTCCATTTTCATCGCTTCAAGAATCATCAGTGTTTGTCCTGCTTCAACGGATTCACCCGCTGATACGAGGACGTCGAGAACCACGCCTGGCATCGGTGCGACCAACCCTCCGAGATGTTCATCGCTGCTGGCGCCTGCTTCAATGCGTTCCATGGTGAAGATTCGACCCGAGTGATGCACCCACCATACGTCGCCAACCTTGGCAACATAGGCCCATGCCTTGGTTCCATCTTCAAAGTAAATTCGAATGCGTCCATCTTCCCGTGGATGTGCACAGTGATTCGCAAAGGTCCAAATTTTTGGAGTTCGCTCGAGGAGGACGTCGTACGTTTCACCATCATGACGGAATTCGTGCTGCATCAGGGGTACCTCCTGTTGAGCGTTTGGAACGGACTTGCAATGCCTTGTTCGCCTTGCGAAGTTGCAACCGTTGTTCGATGCATTCCTGTTGTTTCTGCGACAGCTGCTGTCAGTAATGCAACATCAAGATCTTCCTTTCGTGGTGTGAACTGATACCCATTTGGATAGAGATCATCAATCATTGATGTGTAAGTGTCGCCCGAAATAATCTCTGATACATCGCAGAGATCTCGCAAGAATCCAATGTTCGTGGTTGTACCAAGAACAACAAATTCATCCAAGGCACGACGCATCCGCTGCAATGCTTCTTCTCGTGTTGGTGCGAAGACAATCAGTTTTGCTAACATTGGATCGTAATGCGGGGTGACTTCATCGCCTTCACGAACACCTGTATCGAGACGTATTCCTGGGCCTGTAGGTGGGCGGAATACGGCAAGGGGGCCGATGGCTGGCAGGAAGTTGTTTGTCGCATCTTCGGCGTAAAGACGGACTTCGATGGAATGACCACGGATGTTGAGAGCATCGACCGACATTGCCTCTCCGTTTGCAATGCGCAGTTGTTCCCGAACCAAATCGACACCGGTTACCATTTCTGTGACAGGATGCTCAACCTGAATTCGTGTGTTCATTTCAAGAAAATAGAAGGATTCATCTTCAGCAAGAAGGAACTCTACAGTTCCTGCTCCAACGTAATCAACCGCTTTTGCTGCTGCAACCGCAGCTTGTCCCATTCGCTCACGCAACGAAGGTGTCATTGTGGAACACGGTGCCTCTTCGAAGACCTTCTGATGACGTCGCTGAACGCTGCATTCTCGTTCACCTAAATGGATACAACGACCGTGCGTATCTGCAAGGACTTGCACTTCAACGTGTTTCGATTTCATCAAGAGTTTTTCAACGTAGACTCGTCCATCTCCAAAAGCTGCCAGGGCTTCTCGTCGGGCAGATGCTGCCCCATTTTCCAATCCATCAGCAGCATGGACGACACGCATTCCTTTGCCACCTCCACCTGCAGTGGCTTTGAGTAAGAGCGGATAGCCTGTTGCCTCAGCCGCGTTTCGAATGGCTTCCATTGCAAGGGATTCGTCCTCTTCCTCGATCTCCACACCCGGAATAACCGGGACTCCAGCAGCCTTCATGATTTGACGAGCTGACATTTTGTCGCCCATCTGTTCGATGGCTTGAGGTGAGGGCCCAATCCAGATCAATCCTGCATCCATGACTGCCTGAGCGAATTCTGCACGCTCCGAGAGGAATCCAAATCCTGGATGGATGGCATCAGCACCGGTCTCCTTGGCGGCCTTGATGATGGCTGTCCCGTTGAGATATGTCTCAGCAATTGTATCACCCTCTAGGAGCACGGATTGATCTGCCAATTCGCGAAACATGCTTTCCTGATCGTTTTGAGCATAGATAGCAACGCTTGCGAGCCCCGCTTCACGACATGCACGGAGGATGCGACAGGCGATTTCGCCTCGGTTCGCAACCAGTACACGTTGAATCATGATTTCACCTCACTCATCTGGTTTCCAATTGGCAGGTCGCTTTTCGAGGAATGAAGAAAGCCCTTCCTGCCCTTCTCTCGAACCACGCATTCGACTGGTAAAATCAAGCGTCCACTCTCGGAGGGATTCATCATCGCCCCCCCATCGGTCAAAACCAAGTGTCAATTCCTTTGCGAGAGTTGCGGCGCTTGGACCGGAGGTCAGCACCTCAGCGATGATTGAATTGACCTCGGCATCGAAATCCTCCACGCTTTCAACGACCCGTTCAATGAAGCCGATACGGAGTGCTTCCTCCGCTTTGACTCTGCTTGCTTGCATGGCAAGACGACGGAAGTTTGCCGAGCCCACACGTCGATAGACGTACGGACCAATTACAGCTGGTAAAATTCCAAGTTTCCCTTCCGAAAGAGCGATGCGTACATTTTCAGTAGCAACGACGTAATCCAAGCACGCAATGAGTCCTGCGCCACCACCAAGTGCAACCCCTTGAATGGCTCCGATTGTGAAACATGGATGCGACCACAGTCCATTGAAGAGGCGGTCGAGACGTTCACTGTCCTTTCTGTTCTCTTCGGGTGTATTGGCTCCAGCATCTCGCATCATGTTGATGTCAGCTCCAGCACAGAAGTGTTTACCTCGACCTGAAAGAACAAGTGTGCGAAGGTAGGATTGACCATTGCCATCTTCCAATGCATCGTTATGGCCGGCACTGCGTTCTTTGGTCCATTCAAAGACTTCGATCAGTTCTGTAATCATATCAACATTGAGAGCATTGAACTTGTCCTCACGTGCCAACTCGATTCGGGCACAACTACCGTCAATCGTAAGTTGGATCAGCAATGTTTTTGGCGGATTCTCCATTGTCTTCATCAAAAAACCTCAATTGCATTTTTAAATTTTCAATTGGAATTTACATTCTGAAAATTCCGTACTTTCCTTCCGGCAGTGGAGCGTTTCTCGATGCGGCAAGACAGAGCCCGAGAACATCGCGGGTGTCGCGAGGATCGATGATCCCATCGTCCCAAAGTCTCGCTGTGGAGTAATACGGCGAACCTTCACGCTCATACTTCTCAAGAATAGGAGCACGGAAGTTTTCCAACTCTTCGCTCGCCATTGGTGGTTTTCCTTCTCGTTCTCGTTGGTCTTGTTTTACCGTACTAAGGACATCCGCTGCTTGAGGGCCGCCCATGACCGAGATTCTGCTATTTGGCCACATGAAAAGGAAGCGTGGGTCGTAGGCTCTCCCGCACATTCCGTAGTTGCCCGCTCCGTGTGACCCTCCAACGATGACGGTAAACTTGGGGACGTTGACACACGATACTGCTGTAACGAGTTTTGCACCGTCCTTGGCAATGCCTCCTGCCTCGTAGGCTTGTCCAACCATGAATCCTGTAATGTTCTGCAAGAACACGAGTGGAATGCCTCGTTGACCACATAATTCAACGAAGTGAGCGCCCTTTAGTGAGGATTCTGAAAACAGGATGCCGTTGTTGGCGACGATGCCAACTTTGTGCCCATGAATGTGCGCAAATCCGCAAACCAATGTGGTCCCATAACGCGATTTGAATTCGTGGAATCGAGAGCCATCAACGATGCGAGAAATGATTTCTCGAACATCAATCGGCGTTCGATTGTCGCTTGGAATCAATCCAAGCAGCTCATCAACATCGTATGCAGGCGGTTCTGGGTCTTGCAATGCTGCAGGCGCAAGTTCTCTTGTACCAATGTTCTCAAGGACATTACGAACCATTCGCAATGCTTCGGATTCATCCTCAGCGTAATGGTCAGCAACACCGGATTGGACCGTATGCACTTCTGCCCCACCCAATTCTTCTGCCGTCACTACCTCACCGGTCGCTGCTTTAACCAATGGAGGACCTGCAAGGAAAATCGTCCCATTGCCTTTGACGATGATCGATTCATCGCTCATCGCTGGAACGTATGCCCCCCCAGCTGTGCACGAACCGAGTACAGCAGCAACTTGAGGGATGCCGTCACCGGACATGCGGGCTTGATTTCGGAAGATACGCCCAAAGTGCCCGATGTCTGGGAATACTTCGTCCTGCATTGGCAAGAATGCTCCACCAGAGTCAACAAGATAGACGCAGGGAAGGTGATTTTCATGCGCAACCGTTTGAGCACGAATGTGTTTCTTGACGGTCATTGGATAGTATGAACCGCCCTTCACAGTAGCATCGTTCGCAACAAAAAGGACTTCACGCCCGTGAACACAGCCAATTCCCGTTACGATTCCTGCGGAATGTGCACGGCCGTCGTAAAGATCGTATGCGGCCAGTGGTGACAATTCGAGGAAGGCTGTTCCGGGGTCGATAATGCGTTCAATCCGCTCACGTGCAAGCATTTTGTTTCGACTGCGATGGCGTTCAACGTATTTCTCGCCTCCACCTTTGTGCACCAAATCCAGGCGCTCACGAAGCAATTCAATCAGAGCGAGATTGTGTTCTCGGCGGGTCGAATAATCTGGATCGGCTTTGTTGACTCGTGTCGGTAGTCGATCCATGTGCTTCCACCTGTGTTGACCACTCCGGTTCAACCCTTCAAGGCATCGTGACTTCAGACACCGAGCATCAGTCGACCAATGTCACGAATACCGGGTGCAAGACCGACGATGAGAACTGCTAGAACAATCAGCAAACGCAGATGTTTTTGACGGTTTTCAACACGCATTTCAAGGAAGATGTATGCGATTGTCCCTACAAGGATCGCTTTGACGATTGCAAACAGCCAAGCGCCTTCAACATCCCAGCCAAGATTGTCACTGATGCCGCCACCGAACTGTATGACTGCATCGCTTAAAGGATGTTTTTCGGAGTAATCAAAGTAATCAATTCCGACCATCGTGGCAAAGCCATCGCATAGTTGACCGAAGACCATCGCAAGCACCAACGGGCTAGCGAGCAATGCTTTGTTGGAGAGTTGCTCAATCGGATGATTTGCAACGACTTTTTCCTCTGCTTCCCAGGATTTTATGGTGATGCCTTCGGGAAGTACACCCGCCTCGAAGCCTGTTAACTTCAATTGACGTGCATCATCCTTCCCAATTTGGTAGAGCGCTGCACAGATGAGACCGGGAATACCCAAAACGATGAGCGCAGGCCAGAACACAACCTCGTTTGGCAATCTACCTGACTCTTGAAGCCATGGCGTAGCAGCGAGCTGAGCCCAATGACCAAGCCCAACGAAGCAGGCGCCAACTGCGAACGCTAGGAGTCCACGGGTGATGGTTGGCCAATCACGAGTCGCATGGAATGCAAAGATGAGACTTGCGAACCCAACAACGAGACCCAGGACTACCCAAGACAATCCGATATCGTGTTCGGAATAACCAGGTCGATACAGAACAGCCCACATGAAGAGGAGTGCAAGACAAAGAAGCGGTACGAGGCGTATTCGGATGTTGAGTTCACCAATGTCGCCACCGACATCGTCCCAGTTCTTCCCGACCAAGTGGGAGACGAACCCAATACCAATCAGCCATGTTGCCAAATGCAGATGAATAATCGGTGAGATGAGAAGCCAATCGATGGACGATGGGAAGAAGTCTGCATCCTCAAGGACACGGAAAATTGGTGCCAGGCAAACCCAAGCAATGAGAGCGATCATCATCTTGTCATCTGCCGGTAATTGCAACGTTCGGAACAATGCTTGGAAGACAACGACGGACGCAAGCAAACCAAAGGTGTAAATCGCCGTATTTTGGTATGAATAGCCTGCGTCTCCTTGAGCGCCAGCATCTTGTTGGATTGGTTCCCAAATAATTGGTCGTAGACCTTCGTCCCAGACGGTCTCAGGCATGAGAAGTAGGCCGAGGGCGACTCCAATGACGAGCAAAAGAAGCAAGCGTGTCAAGGTCTGCTCAACCATGGACAGTCGTGTTGAGGGCAGAGCAGGTTGATGTGTTGCAAGAACTTCATCGATTGACTCGAGTGTTGCCATGCTACGCCCTCGTTTGGATGATAAGGGTCTGTGAAATATCTCTTCCGACTATATTCACTCTTCTTCTTCAGCGATGACACGGGGTTCGTGTTCTTCGATGAAGGAAACTTTTGCACATTCAACAGCGTCACGCAAGACGGTAACGAGGCGGAACTTCATCATCGCTGCGTTGGTATCGAATAGCATGGTTTGTGGAATGACGATGTTGAGATCGTCGCCATCGAAAGTGACACCAAAGTCGGAGTGACCAGTGTTGGATTCAAGCAATGCTGCAACCTTCTCTTCTTTTCCTTCAACGACTTTCACAATCTTGAAGTTGTATTTGAGGGTCTTTCCAGCCATTGGATGGTTGTAGTCAATTCGGGCACGACCGGCTGCAAGGAACGAAAGATAACCTTGGCGGCCGCCAATGTTGACAGGAGCTCCAAGATAGAGAGCATCCGGGTCGCGAACTGCTCGTCGAAGCTTGTCGATGCTGATGGTTTCAATCATTGTAGGGTCTTTCTCCCCGTATGCGTCAGCAGCAGCAAGTTCGATATCAACGTCTTTGTCGACCTTTGCTTCGAGAAGTGCTTCTTCAAATCCCGAAATAAGCGAACCAGAGCCGACCACACATACCATTGGTTGATAGGTTCGGTTCTCATCATGCATTTCATGCTCCTGAGCCGTGGCTTCACGGGTAGTCTCAATCAAATCGCCTGTTTCGCCGTTGTAGAGGTCATAATCAACGTGAATAATGTCGCCTTCTTCCATCTGGGTTCACCTGAACGCTTCGGCGACTGGCAAGGTATTGATAAGTGAATTGGATGAAATCCTACTCTTCTTCATTTCGAGGATGAGGTGTTTTTCGGGCATCAAGGACGGTCAGCCAAGCCATTCCAACCATCATCAAGGCCCATCCTGCCCAAACGAGGTGCGAACCTGGTAAATCGTAGATGATAACCCTCATTCGCTGAACAGACTCTGTTCCCTCGGTTGAGACCTGCTGCATCAAGCCCGTTGTTTGCGACCCATCGAAGATGAAGACAATGTCGCCGTGATATCGAACCAATGTATCCACTTCGCTGCGTGGTGGATTTGACGATCCATTAAAGCGAATCAGTCCTGGCTCAACTTCGCCAATTTTCTCATCTCCGGAATAAACACTGATGATTGCACCGACGTATCCATCTCCAACCTCCAAGTTCTCGTTTTCGAGCACAATGTCGTCGAAAACGTAGCCGTATCCATCGACTTCGACCATCTCACCACGCACAAGTGTAATGCGGTGGGTTGCATCACCACGATCGACCAACACGGTAGTGAAGACGTGTCCAACAAGCAGCAACAGCAATCCGAAATGAACAAGATGCGCTGCTGGAGCAATCTTCGAGAAACCCGAAGTACTGACGCGCTTGTAGACTTCAGCTCCCATCGGAACGAGAGCAATCAGGACCGATGGGAGGACAAGCCAAGCGATGGTTCCACGTGAAAGGAAATCGGAGATTGGTTCGCTGGCATCACCACCAAGCGCTGATGGAACGATTGTTGCAAGCAAAATCGATGCCAAGGCCACGCCCAAGACCACAGAAACAATTTGCCGAGGCGATTGCTTGCGTGACGTATAGGCAAACATCGCAAGAGCCATGCCCATAACGAACGGAGCGCCGTACAATTCATGAGCATTGAATTGCACCGCGTCGATGCTTGAAATGAGGATGATGAGTGTCAGAATGATGTACAGGCTGGTGAGAACCACCGGTGCCCACAAGGTCATCCGCATGAGGAATTTACGGCTCAACCAAGGTTTCGACTCTGCCTCTTCCTCTCCCATAATGAGCCAAGGAAGGATGTAGAATCCGAGCATGATTGCAGCCGTGTGGAGCTCAACCAAGCCTGACCATGCCGATGCGAGACACATCATGGTCCCTGCGGCGCCCCACCCCCATGCTTTGCGAGCATCCATCTCCGAATACAACGGGACAAACATCAGCGCATTGAGAAGAACAAAAAGCAAATCTTGCGTAAGGATGTACGCTACAGTTGGGACAACAAAAAGCCAGGGAAGGGACAAGAAGCCTCTGTATGACCATGAGGAATTGTTTGAGGTGTCATGCTTTGGCCAATCGACAGCCGTCGGAGCAAAGACCATTCCCAAAAAGAACAAAGAAGGAGCATAAGCGTACGTTGCGTAGTCAAACAAAACTGCGATTCCTGCACCGATAACTGGAATCAAGAACAGGTTCGAGAAAGGACGTCGTGTTGTCCCTTGTGCTGCTCGAATGAATACACCGCTGAGCAACAGTATGAGCAGAACATACGAGACAATTTCGACGCCTTCTGCTCGATCTTTTAGGATCATCATGCGGTCAAAGACATTCGTTGGTGGGGTTCCATCGGCAGAGACAACGAAAGTGTGAACGGATGCTGCCCAGACACCACCGGCACGAGTGACCAACGTTGCGAACAATGCGAGAGCGCCTGTTGCTAGACCGAGCCCGGTCCACATCAGTGTCGAGGTTTTGCCGGGACGTGTCCGCAAATGGCCCATGAGAACCAATGCCAGCCAAGGTAGAAGGGATCCTGTTTCGACTGGGTCCCATGCCCAATAACCTCCCCA
>CENX01049113.1_pt1 | contig 25035 bp, 26 predicted proteins | sample 361321 | NCBI WGS metagenome assembly CENX01 (sample SAMEA2619678, study PRJEB7988) | marine metagenome | isolation source: saline water (ENVO:00002010), including | reverse complement strand
GATGGAATTACTGATCTGGAAAGATTTCCTTTAGAAGGTGCAACCATAACATTCTCATAATCTCTAAAGCTTGATGATACGACTTCAATAGAAGTTGTCCCTTGGTCAGGGATAACAATGGATGTTGTAAAGTGATCAAGATCAGGAGCACCAGCATCTAAAATTGATGACCCACCTTCAAGATTTATAATATATTCAACGCCATTTGGAGTTTGAGCTTCAATCATATGGTAGCCATCAAACTCAAATTGTAGAAAAGTTTCTTGAATCGTTGAACTAAGAACCGCTGGTTTTGATTGCTTAGGGTTATCAGAGCGCACCCCTACCCAACTTGACGAAAAGGCCAACGAAACTAATATGATTAACTGAACAATATATCTGTGCATAGTAATTCTCCTGAAGTAAATTTTGTGTTAGTCTATTTTAAGTAAATAGATGTAAAGTTTGAATAAAATTTACATCTTGTTACAACGAGAAATAATTAGTTTTTAAGATTCAACTTTCTCTGTTTCTTCTGTTTTTAATATTGAATTATGCTTAATTTTTTTTGCTAAATCCTCACCTAAACACTGGTTCAATTTTGTCCAAAAAGTTGAATTTTTAATTTTTAACCGTCTCAATTCTTCTTGATCCCATTCAATATAATAAAGTTTAGACTTAGCATCTACATTTGCAGAAGCAGGCTCTCTAGTAATAAAACTTATCTCTCCTACAAACTCTGGCCTATGTAAGTTTGCAATAACACGATCATCCCTTGAAACTGATGCCGTCCCAGATAATATCAAAAATAAACTTTTTTGATATTCACCTTCTTTGATTAAAGATTCATCTGTGACATCCTTTTGCTTCCCTAAACTCCAAAAATACAAGAATTCTCTTTGTGTCATATCTGAGAACTTGGTTCTATATATATCATCTATTTCATGTGGGATTTTCACAGGACTTCTCTCTCTTACAAGTTTAACTACCTGTACTGAGTTAATCATTAAAAACAAGCAATTCCAAAATGCGATATCGGGCTTATTGGCTATTTGTAATTGATAAAAGACTTCAATAATTATTGCAAATGTAACAACAATACGAAGAAATAATACATCTTTAATCGCAAGAGATATAAATGTAATAAACTTAGCAATATGTATAATCATCCAGTAATCGAATACCATAAATAGACCTATTTAATTAATCATCTTTTTTAATTACTTTATCTAAACTTTCTTCAAATCCAGTCTTAACATCATCTGTAACATTTTGAAATCCACCTATAACAGAATCAGCTGTTTCTCCAGTAAAATAGAGGTAGCCTAGATATAAAATTGCTACAGCGGCAACATACATTGCTATTTTTAGTAATTTTTTAACTAAACTAAAAATCAAAAGACCAGATATAATTAAGGCTATAACTAAATATATTGGATCTGCATAAAGAGCCGTTATTACATCGTTAATTAATTTTTCAAATGAATCAAACATAACCTAATTTATTATCATTAAACCTTTGATTAAAATACATTTTTCTGATTTAATATATTTTAAATGAATTTTAATTATCAAAAATGTTATAACTACATAATTAATTGTAAAATTTGTAATTTTTAATATGTTGAATCATTTTTTTTCAAAAGTCATTTTTCTTAACATTATTTTCAATCTATGCATTGCTGCTAGAGGTGACATAATTTCTTTAGAAATATTATCTACAAGAGATGTCAGCAATAACCAAATTTATATTGACAATGAACTGAGTGTATTATCATCAGATGATTTTTTTGATTTAAATGTAGGTTATGGCTACTGGATGTATAAAATCATATATGAAACAATTGATATACATGGAAACCCGACAAATGCATCTGGCGTAATAGCTTTTCCACGAATAGATTGGCCAGAAGAAAAAAATGAAGCGTACCCAATATTGAGCTACCAACATGGTACTGTTATCCAAAAAAGTTCTGTGACATCTGAAAGTGGGATATGGGTGCTTCCAGCTTTAATTGCGGGATATGGATATGTTTATCTTGAACCTGATTATCTAGGTCTTGGCGTTTCAGAAGGTCTACATCCATATCAGATTAAAGATCCATATGGAACAGATGTTGTAGATTTATTAAGAGCTGCAGATAATTTTTCAAATGAAAATAATGATTTCCAAATTAATAGTCAGATATTTCTTGCAGGTTATTCAGAAGGTGGGTATGCAACAATGGCAGCGCACCAAATAATAGAAAGCGATCATAGCGATGAGTTCACTATAACCTCATCATTCCCAATGGCTGGTGCTTATGATATGTCAGGTATTATGACAGAAGTGATGCTTGACTATACTCCATATGGTCAACCGTATTATTTTCCATATGTATTATTCGCATACTGTGATAGTTACCAATCGATATTACCTCCAGTAACTGACTATCTTACCTCAGAATATGCAGAAATATTACCTGCGCTATTTGATGGAATGCATTCTGACGATGATATTAATAATGTAATGCCAAGCATACCAATTACTATAATGAAAGCAGATACAATAAATTCTTTTGAACAAAACCCAAATCATCCTTTAAGAAATGTTCTTAGACAGAATGATTTGTATGATTGGACTCCTCAATCAAGTATGCATATTATTCATGGATTAGCTGATGAGCTAATTCCATTTGAAAATGCCCAATTAGCATATGATACATTTATTTCGAATGGAGCTGATGATATTAATTTAATATCTATACCAGAAACATTTGGTGGGCATCAAGATGCTGCTCCTATATGCTTACTTGGTGCATTTGATTTAGCAGAAAATATGAAAATCATTAATAGTGTTGGTGATTTCAACGAAGATAGTTTAATTGATATTTTGGATATTATGGGAATTGTAAGTGTGATGTTAAGTAATCAGTATTCAAATTATCAAATATGGGCTGCAAATTTTAACGAGGATAATAATATAGATGTATTAGATATCATATCATTAGTAAACCATATATTAGAGAATTAATATGATAATTGATATTCTGCTTCCTCTTTCTCTGATTTTTATTATGTTTAGCCTAGGAATTGGCTTAAGCATAAATGATTTCAGGAATGTAAGTAACCAACCAAAAGCTTTTTTTGTTGGAATATTCATTCAAATGATTTTTCTACCGATTACTGCATTTGCAATATCAATAACATTTGATCTATCAAATGAGATTGCAGTTGGGATGATGATTCTGGCTTGCTGCCCTGGTGGAGTAACATCAAATATTATTACAAAGTTATCAAATGGTAATACAGCACTTTCAATTTCTTTAACAGCAGTTGTTAGTTTGGCAACAGTTTTTACACTTCCATTAATAGTTAGCTTTTCCATGGATTATTTCATGGGAACTAGTGCTCCTGAAATAGATATACTATTTTTGGGACTAACTATGTTTCTCATAACAACAATCCCTGTCTCATCTGGAGTTTATTTAAATAGTAAATATTCATCTCGATTACATACCTTTAAACCACTTTCTAATAAAATATCATCAGTATTGTTTGTGGTGATAGTATTTGGTGCATTAGCCAGTGAATGGAATACATTTATTGAGAACCTATTAATACTGGCTCCATCAATTTTTACTTTAATTTTTATTATGCTAGCAATAGGATATTATGTTCCAAAACTTTTTGGTTTAGACAATAAAAAAGCCAAGACTATAGCTATAGAATCTAGTATTCAAAATGCAACTGTTGGCATCACAATAGGTAATATAATTTTAAATAGTAGTACAGGAATCTCGATTTTCAGCCTTACCTCAGGGGTATATGGAATCCTTATGTATATAGTTTCATTGCCAGTAATTTTTTTATTTTTGAAAAATAAATAATTATTTTTTATTTAATCTAACTTGAGCAACCAACATAAGTAATGGAAGTGATAATTCAATTGCCAAATAAAATAAGTGTGTATTATTGGGAAAGCCTACATTAATTATTGATACCAGACGTCCTACACCTGTCATAAAAACAAAAAATGCAAAAAAGAAGATAATTATATTGTGTTCACGATTCGTAAGTACTATCCAAATAGCTGATAAGCCTATTGCAGTAAAACCTCCAGCATAGAAACGCATAGCATTATCTATTGATTGAGGCAAATAAGGTATTCCAGAAAACAACCTATTTACACCTATATAAAAATATGTTATAGATATAATTAAAAGACAAACTTTAATGAAAATTTGCAACCAAGATAAATTTGAAAATTTTAGTATTATTCTATCCATTTTTGATTAATAATTGATAAATATTATTTATATAATTTTAATTACTAAATCATCATCAATTCGGAATCTTTCTCCATAAATGCCTTTAGGGTCAGCCTTTCCTACTCCCAATACCATTACTACATGTGATTTACTGTTTAGATTTAGTATTTTTTTTACTCTTTTGTGATCAAAGCCTTCCATAGGACAGGAATCATATCCTTGTGCTACTAATGCCATCATAAAGTTTTGACAAGCAAGAGCGGTAGTTTTGGTAACAATTTCAAAAACATCATGTCTATATAGTGGACCTCTAGGAATAGGCTTAAATAGGCCAATTATTTTCATGAAAATTGAAATAATTTTTTTCATAGCACCCAAGAATCCAAAACGATCATGCCTATAAGATAGTGGTATTACTTTATTGTAATATTTTTCTATAATTGGAAGCAATTTACCTTTTTCTTTATAATCTTTTAAAATTAAGTCACGATTTCTTTTCCATGTATCAATTCTTGAAACTGCAACAATTAATTCTTGAGCAGTTTTTGCTGCATTTTGAGAGAAACAAGCTTTAACTAAATCTTCTTTTTTCTTTTTATCTTTTATCCAATAAAATTCCCAGGGTTGCAAATTTGATGAATTCGCAGCAAGCAAAGCAGCTTTTAAAGCTTTCATAATAACTTTACCTGGAACATTCTCATTAGAAAATTTTCTAACTGAACGTCTTTTTTCAACTAAGTCAAAAAAGTTCATTTTTTATATCACCACAATTAATAATTATTTTTTTAAAATCCCTAATTCATTCATACAGTTTTTCATTTTTTCAAATGTGCCTTCAATATTATCATCTATACCTACTGATAAACGAATTATCCCTTTACTTAATCCCATTTCAATTTGTTCTTCATCACTAATCTCAGAAGATGTACTATTGCCGGGTAAACTAAATAAGGTCTTAAAATAACCTAAACTAACTGCAAGAAAACCAATATTTTTTTGTTGCATTTTCTCCATTAAGGATTCTGCTAAACTTTCTTCACCTACATCAATAGCTAAGATTCCACTATATCCATATTTTTCATTCATAATATCAGACATTAAAGAGTTTTGAGGATGACTTTTCAAACCAGGGTACATAACCTTTATACCTAAGTTTTCTAGGCCTTCACTAATAAACTGTGCATTCCTACTATGTTGTTGCATTCTAATGTGGAGTGTGTGAATATTCTTTAAGATACTAGCAGATCTAAAGCTATCAAGGACTGGACCTAGCAACATACACATACCATTATTGACATCTGAAAGTTGTGAGATAAAATCTTTAGTTGAACTTATTGAACCTGCAACACAATCAGATGTACCATTAATAAATTTAGTCAATGAGTGTATTACGATGTCTGCGCCATGATTTATTGGTGTAATTGCCATAGGACTGAAAGTATTATCAACAACTAACTTAATACCATGCTTTTTTGTGATTTTACTTAATTCTGGCAAATCTGAAACATCTAATAGCGGATTGCTTATAGACTCACAATATACCATTTTTGTTTTTGAAGTAATACTTTTGTTAACCATATTCAAATCCAAGATATCAACGAACTTCACTGAAATTCCAAACTTTGGTAGTACATTTTTAAATAAAGCATATGTCCCACCATAAATTGTGCGAGATGATATTATTTCATCTCCTTGTTCACAAATTTGAAGTATTGCACATGCTATAGCACTTATACCTGAAGAAGTTATTTGTGATGCTTCGCTGTTTTCTAATGCTGAGATTGCATCTGAAAGATATTTATTGCTTGGATTCCAATGTCGACTATATAAAAAACAACCTTCAATTTCACTTTCAAATAACTCTTTCATTGTTTCTGATTTTAAAAATGTATAAGTAGAAGAATCAGTTATAGATGGATTTACACCTCCAAATTCTCCAAAAGCAGAAAGCTCTTGTATTTTAGTTGCTGGATCGTAACTCATATTTTCCTTTCATTAAAAAATTATTAAATTATTAGAATTAAAAACTATGTCCCACAAAATGTCTTATAGTCATCATCAAATCCATCTGGATTTACTTGGAGTTTATGATCATTTAATTCATAATTATATGTTATAGACATTATTTTCAACAAATCATCGAATTCTTTATTATCTCCATTTACACAATTAGTTAAAGCTGATTCTATGAGATAATTTCTTGGGATATAAATTGGATTGTTATTTTCCATTATTTTATAGCTATTTTCCTCATTTTTAACTCTTTCTATCCATCTATTTTTCCAGTCTTTAAAGTCATCTGAATTATATAAAGAGTCTTTATTTGTTCTATTTAATGTTAAAGCTGCAAAAGTATTTGTATAATCTGCTTTATGAGACTCCATTAATGAAAGTAATTCCTTAATCAAATATTTATCTTCATCCTTAGGAGTTTCAATTCCCAACTTTTTAAACATCATATCATGCCATTTGATTGAATATTTAATTGGAAACTGATTTAAAACATCTTGAACTAATTCTATTGCTCTATTTTTATCACTATCAATAAAGTCTAATAGTGTACCTGCAAATACAGTTAAATTCCAATATGCAATTTTATGTTGATTGCCAAAAGCATATCTACCATTTCTATCTATAGAACTAAATACAGTATTTGGATTATAATTATTAATAAAAGCACATGGACCATAATCAATAGTTTCTCCAGCAATACTCATATTATCAGTATTCATTACCCCATGAATAAAACCTACTCTATTCCAGTTAACAATAAGATCAATCTGATTTTTCATAATTAATTTTATTAATTCTAAATATGCTAACTTTTCATTTAATAAATCTGGGAAATGTCGATTTATAACATAATCGATAAACTTTTTAAAATCATTTTTAGTGCAAAAATGCTTTCCGAATTCAAAGGTCCCAACCCTGATATGGCTAGATGCAATTCTAGTTAAGACTCCTCCTTGATTATGAGATTCTCTATAGACACTCTCCCCAGAATTAATAACTGCTAAACTTCTAGTGGTTGGAATATTAAGATGATACATTGATTCACTCATAATATACTCTCTTAGCATAGAACTTAGTGTAGCTCTACCATCACCACCTCTAGAATAACTTGTTCTCCCAGATCCTTTTAATTGAATATCATATAAATTATCATGAATGTCTATTTGTTCACCTAATAATATAGCCCTTCCATCACCCAGCATAGTAAAATTTCCAAATTGATGTCCAGCATAGGCTTGTGATAGAGATTTACAATTATCTGGTAATTTATTTCCAGAAAAATAATTAGTAATTAGCAACTTATCATAACATAGAAATTCTAGATTCAATTTTTTTGCTAAATTTTCATTAAAATAAATTAACGTAGGGTCACTAACTGGAGTTGGTTCTATTCTTTCATAGAAACATTTAGGTAAAGTTAAGTAGCTGTTATGTAGAGCCCAATTTTTATTATTATTCATAATATTTTATTGGTTGTATGTCAAAATTAACTATTGGTAGCATTTGAAGACCAATCATATTCAAAAAATGAAACTTTATAATTATAAATATCTTCATATACAATATTACTATCAAGATATTCACATATATATAATTTCAAATCACCAAAATCTCTTTTAAACCATTTAAATAATTTATTTAGATAGATTATTTTGTTTTCATTATCTATATACACATGCTCCTTACTATTTATAAATTTAACAGCTTTCTCATCTAGTTGATCATCCAAGTCTTCCTCTTTCAAAATCTTATTACCTAAGGGAGGGCAACTTTTTGAAGCACAGTTAATAGCAAAATGAATTCTAGGGTCATCTAACTTTCTTAATATCCTATGCTCAATATAGTGAGGAGATAGCATTTCATTTCCAATCTTAAACTTTTGAAAAAAAATAAAACTTCCAAAAATAGATGGGCCCCTTGATATTTCTAAAATATTTTTTGAAGGATTATCAATCATAATTTTAAGAATGAGGGCATTATATGTATTAATCCAATATGCTTTTTTTGCATTACTTGTTTTAAAATAATCAGGGAAGTTATTGGGACTTATATTTTCTATAAATTCGAAATAATCATTTAATGAATAGGGGTTATCAATTATCCCTTTATAATTAACTTTTCCAGAGCTATCAACATATGATGAAAGAATAGAATCAAAACTGTTATTCGCATCAATTATTATATCATTAGAAAATATTAAAGAAAAAATTATAATAGTTATTAGTTTCATTAAAAGATCAAATTAAATCATTTAGATAATTATGAGTATCTTCAATAGTATTCTCAAGGTTAATTGGATTGAAATCTAAAATCGAATGTGCCTGATTACAATTTATAGAATAATCATATCCAAGTTTATTTACAGCCTCTTTCAATGTGGGATCAAATAATGATAAAACTTTTATTAAAAAATCAGGTGCAACCCTGGTTGGAGCATTGTAGCCCATAGATTTCATTTTCATACCTATATTTTTCATCCAATGTGTATCCTCACAAAGAAGAAAACGTTTCCCAATTGACTGATCATTTTCTAAAGCACTAATATGTGCTTTAGCAACATCTCTGACATCAACTAAAGGAGCTTTCATCCTAGGAATCATTGGCATCTCACGTTTCATTAACATTTTAAAAATATTTAAAGAAGCAGAACTTAAATGATTTCCTATGCCTGGCCCCCAAACTAAAACAGGATTGATAGTAGATAATTGTATCTCTGGATTATCTGATACAAATTCCCAAGCAGACTTTTCTGCAATTGTTTTACTTTTTGTATATGCACTTACTCCCTTAGCATTAATATTGGTCCATATATTTTCATCAAATTCTGTAATATGTTTATTGCCATCATATACAGCTGCATTTGATGAAGTTATAATTACTCTTTTAACGGAATGATTCAATGCAGCCTTCAAAACTCTTAAAGTGCCTTCCTTTGCAGGATTGATTAAATCATTTTCATCTTTTGGTCTTTTTGAAGGGAATGGACTTGCAGTATGAAGAATTGCTTCACTATTTATCACTGCATCTTCCCAACCATTATCAGAAATTAAATCTGCTTCAACAAACTCAATATCAGTAGATTTGCCAAGATGTGTTTCAATATCATTCTTAATTGTATCTGAATAATCTAAGTTTCTAACAGTTCCAATTACAGAATAATTTTTTTTATATAATTCCAATATAACATGTTTAGCTATGTAACCATTTGCTCCAGTTACGAGTATCTTTTTCATTTAAAAACTCCTATTATAAATTAATTTGACCAAACACCATATCTTCTATCTCTTAATTTTAAAGTAATATACTTTTCCAATTCTTCAGCATCTTTTCTTGTTGGAATTGGATTATATTTTTGATAAAAATTTGGAATAAGCTTTAGTCCAAATTTTTTTGCAAAACTGTTAGACTTATATCCTTCCTTATGTTGTTTAAATCTTAACAAGGGTGCTCTTGCTGATTGACCAACATAAAAACATCGATTTCCATACAGGTATTCAGGGTTTTGATTTCTAAACTTTTTAATTTTTCCTACTTTTTTATCTAATTCAATAACGTAAACATAGTAACTCATAAAATTTATATAGAGGTATCAGTTAATAGCGAAGTATATAACATATAGCCAATTTAGTAAACCATGAATTATTGCCCATAAAATACTATTATAGTTTGACCACGAGATTGCCACCGCAATAGCTATCCCAAGTGATATTCCATTATTTACGCTTATATTTACTTTTGGCTTCATAATATTCTTATCTAATTATTCTTTTTTTAAAAATCTTACCTGATAATGGTTATATGTATTTACTTTTGTCTCTTTATTGCTATCTATTAATTTGATATCATAGCCATCAATATTTTCAATTTCTTTAATACCATCAATATGCATCTTCTTATCTATGTATTCTTTATTTTTTTTTACAAGTTCCCTTGCTTCAAATGGACTTTTTGCTGCTATAAAAATATTGGTGTGTTGTTCATAGAATCCATCTCCTATATTCTTATCATAATATCCAGTATGTATTAAGTATAAATTCATTTTTAAATCCATTCTTCGTTAATTTTTGTTAATTCTCCATGATTCTCACCAGTATTAACAACTCCTTTTGGCTCTACTATTAATACTTGGCACTCATTTTTTGCATAAGGTTTGTGATCTATCCCTTTAGGTACTACAAACATTTCTCCCTTTGAAAGATGAATTTCCTTATTTGTGAGTTTGATCCACATTTCTCCAGATAAAACAATAAAAGCTTCATCAGTATGTGTATGAGAATGCCACACAAACTCATCTTTAATCTTTACAACCTTAAATTGATAATCATTCAATTCTGTAATGATTCTTGGAGACCAATAATCATTAAATTTAGAAAATTTTTCGTTGAAATTAATTTTATCTGTCTTCATATATTCCTCTTACTTGATCCCTGAAATAATTAATGTCCCCGCAGAATCCTCTTTTGTTATAAATTGTTCGTGTTCTATATCCTTTATGCCAATTTTGCTATATAAATTAATCCATTCATTAATAGATAATGTATTCATATAAACACCTAAATCAGCTGGCCAAGACAAACTATCTTCATTTTCTTTATAATGATCTATACCAATGATAAAAATAGAGTCTGTATGAGCAGCGTTATTAAAAATATTATTAAAAACAGTTTCTGGATTATTTAAATAATAAATAAACTCCATTGACATTATTAAATCATAAGATCTACTTGCTTTCCAGTCACATATATCTATACATAAATAATCTAAATTTGATTCATACTTTCTAGCTTTATTTATCATTTCTTCTGACCCATCTATTCCTAATCCAATATTAAAATTATATTTAGATGCAAGCTTGCGAAGCATCCATCCATTTCCACATCCTAAATCAAGCATGGATTTAATATTTTTTGTATCAAATCTTCTATCAAATATTTTTACCATTTGAGATACGGAGCGAGCATGTCCATTCTCCATACCTAGATCTTTACCAATTTTTGCCCAATTATTGAACTCTTCTATTGCAGTTTTATTTTTAAACATTTTTATCCTTATTATATTTTTTTGCCTCTTCAATAAAATCAATAATTTCTCTTCTCTTATTTTCAAGTCTTGTAATTATATCTCTTCTTTTTGAGAATATTCTAAATAATCTATACTGCATTAAATAACTCATAAAATTGTTATGATAATTAAGAGCGAAATTTCCAGTTGGTATAAGTAATAAAAAATATATGAACGTGATTAAAATACTATTAGTGAAATAGTATAATGTGAAGGTTTGCAAAGAATAGAATAAAAAAAATATTGCTCCACCTATAAAAAACTTATATTGTCCTATTTCAACTTCATCTATACTTTTAGTATATACCTCAGCTGCAGAAATCTTATAAGCAAGAATATTGCTAACCAGTCCATATAGATATATAGGAAATTGGAGAAAAAACCAAATCGCTTTGAGTGGTTTCTCAGGAAGTATTTTTGGTTTACCATCTCCTTTTGAAACGATAAATCGGTCATCTAATTTCAATTTCTCTAAAAATCTCATATACTTGGTGGTTAAAGTTACAAATCTGTCTTTGTTACCAGGATTGTCTTTTAAAAATGTCTCAACCGAATCTATTATTTCTTTTGAAATTGAAAAATCATCATAGCTCTTTTTTTTGCCTAATGAATTTTCCAAAAACAATTCATTTTTATATATTACTTCTAAATATCCAATCACATCTTCAAGTTCGATAAAGCTTAAGTTTGTAGTTAAGTCTAAAAGTGATTCTTCTATGAGATGTGTAATATCATCTACAGAATTAGTAAAGTCATCAACGGCTCTTTCTTTATATTCATTAATTGAAATTGGAGTACCATATTTAATATATACATCACTCTTAAATCTTGAGGGATCAGAGTAGTTTATTCCAATTGGAATAATTTTTAAGTTGAGACTAAAATTATTTTTAAGCTCAGCATTTAAAGCTATTCTAGCAGCGCCAGTTTTAATTTTAAATAAAGCTCTTCCAGCTAGAGAAATACCTTCTGGGAATAATATTAGACACTTTCCCTCTTCAAAGATATTATATGCTGAATCAAATGTATCTTTATTTTTTGAAGTTAAGGTTGGGTCATCCTGTTTTCGATATACAGGAATTGCACCAGCATTTCTAAAAATCCAACTCTGAATTTTATTAAGAAATAAAGTATGTTTTGCCAAATAATAACCTGTACGACCACAGGAATATCTAACCATCCCTGGATCTAAAATCATATTTCGATGATTAGCTACAAAAATCAGAGGACCTGACTTAGGAACTAATTTCTGATTTTTAACAACAACTCTACCAAAAAATAATTTGGCACATATATATGATAGAAAAGATGCGGTCCCCATAAAAAATAAACTAAATATATTATTTCTACTTTTTTTCAATTTATCTACCTATCGAAAAATTTAAAAAATAAGTTTAAAATAAGACTGGCTATAGCACTTAAAATTATCATACTTGTTATTGGCATATAGAATGAGAATTTATCAGTATTATAGGAAATGTCTCCGAACAAATTACCAAACCATCCTAAATATGGTTTAAATAAATGAATGAACAAACCAAGAAATAATAGAATTAATCCAACAATTATAAGTGTTTTAGCTATATTCATACTTAAATTTACAAATAAAAAATCATATTAAATGATACCATTTGAGAAATATAATAATAATGGAAATACGAAATGTAGTTTTATACATGGAAATGGTTTCCCTCCGTTAACGTACAAATCACTGCTAACAGAATTATCTAATGAACTTGATATAACCAGTATGCTATTAAGGCCTCACTGGAAAAAAACAACCAGTCCATACAAGCTAGATAATTGGAGATTATTTGTAAATGACTTTATCCAACATGCAAATGAACAAAAGATTAAAAATACTGTAGGTATAGGGCATTCAATTGGTGGGAATATAATTTTAAAAGCAGCCATAAAAAATCAAGAGATTTTTAAATCTATTGTACTTCTTGATCCTACTATCTTTGCGCCATCAATTATATATCTATGGAAACTCTTGAGTTTATTTCCCAAGGCATTAGAAAACTTTCCATTGGCTAAAGCAGCCAGATATAGAAAAACATCTTATATTTCTAAACAAGAAATATTTATTTCATATAGGAAAAAAGATATTTTTAAAAATATTCAAGATAAGCAATTAAATGAATATATAGATTCTATATTTATGAAATCAGAATCAAACTATGAACTTAATTTTTCAAATATATGGGAAGAAAAAATATTTTTAAAATCTGTATATGATGATATGTATGTATGGAAAAACCTATTAAAAGTCAAGATTCCTGTTTTAATAATTAAACCTGATTCAAATCCAGTTTTTAGATTAAATGCAGTACGAAAAATTTCAAAAAACAAAAATATTAAAGTAATAACTTTAAAGAACTCATCTCATTTATTCCCTTTAGAAAAATATAAAGAAACTACTGATATCATATCAGACTTTCTATTCTAAATAGCTTTTATTTTATTTCTTTATTGGAACATTTAAAAAATTTAAATGTTAAATCTATATAAATAAATAGGAGTAAATAAAATATGAAAGAATCGATACTAGGATTAGCAACCATAGCTATTTTATTTGGAGTTGTATGGTTATCTCAAGGTGAGGTATATACTTCAAAATATGAATCGCAAAATGAATTTGAAATCAGTGAATATACAAGCTCTGATCAAAGTGAAAATATTCATAAAAGTGATTTAGATATTTCTGTTCAAATTAATGAAGAAGTAAATGATAAACCAGTTGACCCATGTAAAATTTGCAAGAATATCTATGAAGTTGATTCAAAAATCAGATATGACATGCAGTATACAAATATGTATGATGATTTTACATTTAGTGAAGCTTTCAAGCTATGTAGGCAGTGTCAGGGAAATGATGGAATATTCTATTGGAAGGACAACCTTTATTTAACTGAAACAAAAGAAAATAATGAAAAAATCATAGAAGAAGAGTTAATTAATCTTAAGACTCTCCAAAAATAACACATAACAAATTAACTCAAAAAAGGAAGGGGTGGTTAAACCACCCCCCCTTAAAAACTTAACGAACAATTGCAAACTTCCCTACATGATTACATATAGACTCCCTATTATCACCAAAACCTTTTTCTGCATTTAAAGTATATATATATAATCCTGGGGACACCTCTTGATTATTAACTGATCGCAGATCCCAAAATGTCATTCCATCTCCAGCATCTGGATGATTTTCATTTTGACTCCACACTAATTCACCAGAAATAGTATAAATGGATAGTGTGTATTTTTCAGGTAAATCCATAAATGAAATACGTCTATTATATACTGTTTCATTCAAAGTTGATCTTCCAAAATAGGGATTAGGAATTACTCTAACTCTATTACAATTATCACCTGTATTTTGTGATCCAGGAATTACAGTTGTAAAATTTTTATCTAAAATTGTTGACCCTTTGGATGACTCAATGTGCTGATATCCATTTGGTCTAGCCCATGAATCAGGATTTGCTGTTAAGTATGTGCTATCTGGCAATCCAGTATCATAAGAAACTATTGAGTATGTATACTCAAGACCATTAAGAACATCTGTATCAATAAAATAATATCTGCATTCTATAGTACCATCATTATCAAAGTCTCTACATTCTTCTCCAGACAAAGAATCTAAATCTACCTCTGATGGCATCCCTGTATTCGACCCTAAATTAAACCAAGGTGCAAGAGGGTCATTACCTGAAACATCCATACCCCTATGAGTATCATTTTCACCTCCTGATAAGACTATTTGATTACAATTTCCAATCTGCGGAGTTTTAACACAATGATAGAAATCTTGTTCATATGATAAATCAAATTGAACTAGAGGTCTCCAACCCACATGGATACCTGTATTGTCAAAAATCTTATCACTTTCATTGCCCCAGTTAATTCCATTGTCTATACTTTTATAAATTTTGTAACCTTCAAAGTCATAATATCCGGTTACAACATCTTTAGATGAATCTGCTAACTGATCCCAATATAATTTTATATATTGATCGCCGACTTCACTTTCAAGTTTAGGTATTGATGGAGATGTAAAGCCCTGATATTTAGCATTATACATAACTTGAGCAAATTCAGCATTGGCTAATAAATCTTCCATGTTTTGACCGTAAATTATACAAAAAGAGAATGGAACAGAATCTTGGACAGCAAGATCAAATGGTCCAGATGTCATTTTCATAGTACAGTCTAACCCATCTGGATCTTCTTGGAAAAACTCTGTGAGCTTTAAATCTTCTACATTATCGAAATGAGGGTTAAAATTTGGGTCTAATTGATCTAAACTAGGGTTTGCATGAAAATACCATTCTTTTTCATCATTTGATAGATTGGTGGTATCTCCTGCCATAATTTTATACTGTATTTCTTCCTTATTTCGGGCTTGATCGACTCCAGGACTACCAGCATAGCTACCACTATTGCTTTCAGAAAAAACTACCCCTGGCCTATTATACCAACTAAACCAATGCCAATCTGTCATTTTTAGTTTTTCGCCAATATAAATATCTGTAATACCATCTTGATCAAGATCTACGTTATCTGTTGCAAGTGGAGAATCAAGCATTTGAACAGCTACTAATCCAAAATCATTACCCATTGAAGGGATATCTGGATTCATACTATAACCATAGGCTGAATTACTAACACCATCCCAATCTCCTATAACAGCAATACTTACCCTAAGCTCTTTACCATTTATTACTGGACATCCATTGGGATAATAATCTGAAGATGTCTTACAATCAACATACTCCATAAAATCATCATCATTTGTATGAACACTTATGCCTCCAAAAATATCATGTGTAAGCACATCAGCATCCATAAAAAATCCCAAAGATAGATCTTCATAGTTAAATCCATCAGCACTATTTAGCTTTGTACCATCAGGCATAATCATTTCGTCACTTTGGTTGTAGACCCATACGGTTACAAACATAATATCTTCAGCAAATGAAACTCCATATGAATGGGCTGTAGATTTTACTTTTAGACCAAGAGGATAGCCAGTTTGTTCATATTTATTATTACTATTTACCGTATTTCCCCTATGAGCCCATCTATCATCAAACTCCATATATACATCATTATCAGAAATAAATCTTCCTGGGACTGGCTCCCAGCACTCATCATTATCCCTATTTCCATCACAACCCTCTAAATCTTCATTAAAATTTAGTGCATACCAGCCAGGCCAAAAAGAAAGCCACTCCCCTGACTCTTCATCAAATCTTTTCGGCCAAGTTTGTGAATAAGAACTATGGGCAAGCAAAGGATAACTATCATTACTATCAGTGAACACTGTATTACCAAAGAGCTCTCCTGCATTAACTTCGGTTGCATGAGAATTTTGTTTAGCTTTAGTTGATGGTTGCCAATCAGTATTTGTACTTGGGTCCCATCTAGAAAACCAAGATTCTTGCGTTGTTGCTCCATAAAAGACATATTCATCATCCTCAGACCAATCATCTCCATCTGGTCCATATTCATAAAGGTCGAACTCTTCTTGTCTCTCTTTTAAAGCTGGACGTAATGCCCATGGATATATAGCTCCTATCATCGCATTTGAAAGATTGGGATCAATTGATATTCCGTTTAAAGGTGTTGTTATACATACGCGCGAGTTACCATTATCATTTTCATAATTATAAAAATCAAATGTCCATTGATTAATCCTATCCAAGTCCTCTAAGCTTATTTTTCTTTGACCAACTAATCCTCTATCTTCATAAGTTTCAAAAACTATACCTATAAATTTTCCATTAGGTCTATTGGTAAGTGTAAAGCCTTGATTTTCAGCATCCTGATCTTGCTGAACAAGAAGTTCTGAATTGATGTTCCAATCTTCATATAAATCTTCAGAACACCAAACCGCTAAATCATCCCCATACTCTAAAAACCAATCATTATAATATGTTGACATATCAGATTGCTCCCAATCCTGGTATTTCGAACTATATTCATGTCCAGGAATACCTGCAATCATTGCTACATCAGGAAGGTATGAATACTCACCCCATAATCCAGCTGGAGTTACATACCAATTAATAAAATCTCCCCAGTTAGAAACAGCATTTTTAACTTTTCCCTTTAATAAATAACCTTTAGCTCTATCTGACATAGGATCACTAGGATAACCATATTGACCTACGCCTCTTGATGATGTAGTGGTACCAGAATTGAAATCTTCGCCAACACCATGATATAAATCTGGCTCAATCCCATGGGCTATTACTAAGAGTATTGTCATATGTATTATTTTATAAATATTGAACTATCTCCTTTGGATATATTTTATATTTTTCATTCAAAAAATCTGATACTGATATCCAAACAGCATTAAATTTTCGACTTCCTTCTAATCCTTCTATATTTTTTTTATTGTAAATATTTGGATCCTTAAAATCACTGGCATATAAAAATACTGTCTCATGCATCTTGACAGTATTAAATGTAAATATGCTTTCAAATGTTGAAAGTAATTTACAGTTTTTTATTTCAAGAGATAATTCTTCTTGGAACTCTCTTTTCAGAGCATCTCTTGATAACTCTCCAAACTCTATACAACCACCAACTAACCTATAAAACTTTTCTTTAGAAATATCATCTATTCTTTCATATACTAAAATCGAGTCATTTTTTCTAATTATTGATATGGCAATTGGCCTAATAAGTTTATCATATTTTAACATTCTATGCTAAAGCCACCTCTTCTAGGATCAGAAACTGCTTCATTTTTAGAAACTGCATTTACCCCACCAAAAAATAAATTTAAATCTTTAAACTTATTAATTGATAAAGACCCTAAATCTCCCAAACTATCAATTTTAATATCTGGCTCTACAAATAAATCAGAATTCTCAAGATGTAATCTTGGAGCATTTACAGCTTCTCTTAAATTCATTTCTTTGATTAAATAGTTCATCATAACCTGAGATATAGCAGATCTGATTCTATTACTACCCGCGCTACCTACAGTTAGATGAACTTCCCCATTTTTATCAATAATCATGCTTGGCGAAATCAATGTTGGCATTCTTTTTTTATCAATCCAATTATGAAATCCAAGTGGATTTAGATCTTGTTCACCTAGCATATTATTAAGAATAACCCCTGTCCCTGGTATAATATGACCACAACTTTCACCATTTGTTGTTGTAATTGATGATGCGTTTCCCATCCGATCAATGATACTTACATGAGTTGTTGAGCCTAACCCATTATCTAAAAAATCATTTATGTCAAGAATAGAGTTCCGAGAAACAGCATTAGAATAATAATCAAGAATATCTTGTGTTAATAATTGATTTAATTGGTCTTGAGAGTTAGGATCTTTATAAAACCTATATCTAGCATTTGTCGTTGCAATCATTAATTTAATCAATAGATTATTATCAAAGTGATAATCTTTATTAACTCGTTTTAATAACTCAAGAAAAAATACTATCAATGTTCCCCCAACTGATGGAGCAGGATTTGTAAAAAATAATTTGTCTTTTATTGCATGTCTTAGAGGCACTCTTTCAAATACTTTGTAAGAATTTAAATCCTCTATTTTTATAAGTCCATCATCTCCAAGATAAGAAACTAACTTTCTTCCTATCTCACCTTCATAGAATGGTCGATCACCCTCTTCACCTATCCAATCCAAAAAATCAGCAAAATCTGGATTGAAAAATGTATCTCCTTCACTTATTAATTTACCATTTTTATGAAATATTTTTTTTGTAGACTCAGATGTATTAAGAATTTGTTCTAATAAACTTGTTATATATGATTGAGATTTGCTTAATACTACCCCATTTCGTGCAATATCTTTTGCTGGAGATAGAACTTCCCTTAAAGGTAAAACTCCTAATTTTGAATGAGCATGCAATAAGCCTTTAATATTACCAGGAATTGCGACAGAACCTTTTCCTATATGAAAAAACTGCTCAGTGCCACCAAAATCAATTTTAGTTTTATAAAATTGAAATGATTTATTCTTTCTTATAGGAGGAGCATCAACAAAAAAATCATATAAAATAGGATTATTACCTTTCTCATAAGCAAGCATTGCTCCTCCACCAGCCATACTTGTTAAATTCACCTCTGATGTCATTGATGTTATTACGGCAGAAATGGATGCATCAAATGCGTTACCACCTAATTTGAGTATATCTAAAGCAGCATGACTGGCTTCTTTGGATCCTGTTGCAATCATACCATATTTCATATTTTTACAAGCCTAATTTGAAATTTAAAAGTTGAGCTAAACTTTCGATTCGCTATTAATGGGTGAGAGCCATTTATAGTAACTACTATTTTTACCAAAAACTATATCCATATAGTAATGTCTTAATTTTAATGTAATAGGACCAGGCTCACCATCAGATATTAGCTGATCATCAATTGATCTGACCGGAGTAACCTCTGACGCAGTTCCAGTAAAAAATATTTCATCAGCACTTATTAAATCTTCGAGTTTAAAATCATGAATATCAACATTAAGATCTAATTTTTCACAAATTTCTATGATTGTGGACCTTGTTATACCTAGCAAGATAGAAGATTTTTCATCATTAGTATGAATTACATTATCTTTTACATAAAAAATATTTTGACCAGAACCTTCAGAAATGTTACCCTCATCATTTAATAATATAGCCTCATCATAACCACGTTCTCGTGCATTGGTTACAGACAATAAAGAGTTCATATATTGGCCGCTAGCTTTTGCCGTAGTGGGCATGGATTTATATGAAAACTTTTGATAAGGTGAGATTGTGACATTCACACCATTAACAACTCCTTCATCACCTAAGTATGCGCCCCAATAAAATGAAGCAATAGTAATATTTATTGGACAATTTTTAGGATCTACTCCCAAGGTATCATATCCATAAAATATTAAAGGTCTTATATAGCATTCAGTAAGTTTATTTGCAGAAACGATATCCTTACATCCATTTATAAGATCTGAGCGATTAACCTCAATATTCATATTATAGGCTTTTGCGGAATCGAATAAACGATCAATATGTTCTTCGAGTCTGAAAATTTGAGGACCATGATCTGTATTATAACATTTAATTCCTTCAAAGACTCCACTACCATAGTGTAGAACATGAGACATGACATGAACCTGAGCTTTCTCCCAAGGGACAATTTCTCCATTATGCCATATATATTTTGAATAATCAGTCATATAAATTATAGCTAATATACATAATCTTGTGATTTTCTTTAAGCTATAATTGGAATTAAAATAGCTTAATTTTACCCGTTAGAATTTCAAAAAACATTCTAAAATCACCAAGCAAGCTATAAAAAGGATATTTAAAAGTAGCAGGTTTATTCTTTTCTATAAAAAAATGAGAGAGCCACGCAAAACTATATCCAAATATGGGTAATAAAAACAGATATAAATAATTTAGTGTAATAATAAAAAAAGAAAATAGAATAAATACAAATATTGTTCCTATGAAATGAAACATCTTAGTAAGTGGGTTCTCGTGCTCTTTTAGATAATATGTATAAAAGTCACTAAATGATTTAAAACAAATCTTTTCTATTTCGACTTCCTTTTTATCTTTTTTAGTTCTGGTTTTTTAACATCTTTAACAACATTTACTTCAGATTCTCTAGGATCAAGATACTTGCTATCTTTTTTATCTAATGGAAGGGGTCTTTTTATCTGCGTACTTACTTCCTGTCTTTTAATTTTATCAGGGTATTTTTGCTCAAGGCGTTTAAATCTATTTTTGTAGGAACTTCTCAAGTTATCTATTTCTTGTTTTTTTTGTTTTTTTAATGTGTTTCTTTTTTGTTCATACCTCAGATTAATTTGCTCTTTCTGAGTTTGAAACTCTTTTTTAAGCTGTTCTATTTCAAATTTCGCATCTGGATCTGTGGTTTGAACTTTATCAAGAAATCTTTGAGAGTTATTTTTTTTTGTTTTATCTAATTCTTTTACGGGAAAAAGTAAAGATGATACAACTAAGGTAATCACTAATAATTTCATATAAACTCCATTTTTATAATTAAACAAATTAAACTTCAATATGTTTCCATTTTCCTTGCATCACTCTAAATATAATAAAAATGGCTTCTATAACCAAAAATATAGCAAAAGCAAACCAAGGGCCGTATAATCCATAATTTAACTTTATACCTAGAATATAGCTTAATGGTATAAATATTGTCCAGCTAGCAATAATACCAACTAATGCTGTGAATCTGGTATCACCTGCACCAGATAAAGCAAACCATAAAGTAATTGCAAAAACATCAACAAATTGTAGAAGTCCTACCCAAGGCAATATACTTACACCCATTCTTATCACTTCACTGTCATTAGTGAAAAACGAAATTATATAGCTTGGGAAGAATATAAATATTAATCCCATTGTACCCATTATTATAAATGAACCTCTTACACCTTCTATGATTGACTGCTTTGACTTATCAATATTTTTTTTACCTAAATATTTACCTACTAAAGTTGCACAAGCCTGCCCAACGCCAACAGCTGGAAGGAATGATGCATGAGCAACAGCAAAAACAACTTGTGTAGCTGCAAGCTGTGTTGTTCCAATAATACCCATTATTTTATAAAATGTAACAAAGGCTAGATTTAAAGCAATCTCACTAATTGATTGTGGATATCCAATTATTAATTGTTTTCTCATCATTTTTAAATCAATAGACTTATAAAAAATTTCATATTTACTACGTATATCTTTTGAAAATAAATATAAAAAATAGATAAACATCATTGTAAATGACGATAGCAAGGTAGCTATGGCAGCACCTTGAACACCTAGCTCTGGAAATTCATAGCAACTCCAAAGCCATGACATCCATGGAATACCGTAAAAATCAAAAAAAACAACTATTTTATCGTAACCATAAATAAAAGCAGCATTGAGATAAACATTTAATAAGTTAGAAATTATAGTGACGTACATTAATACTTTAGTTTTTTCTATTCCTGTGTAAAATCCTTGAAAAATAAATGCAGATACTGAGAAATATATAGAAAATGAAACAATAGAGAAGTAACTAGTGCAAATTGAAATAACTTTGGGATCATTTAAAAAAAATGATACAATGAAATTGGAAAAAAAATAGCAGATAAAAGAAATTGGTAACATAACTAAAATACATAATATTTGAGAGTTCCTTAATGCTACTCCACAATCAGAATTTTTTTTCTGTCCAATCCTTCTAGAAGCAACAGTTTGTGTAGCTATTCTAAAACCAATTCCTATACTAATAGTTACCCATATCAACATTCCGCTCATACCAACTGCAACAAGTTCATTCTTACCTAAATGTCCAACCATTGCAGTATCAGTAATATGCATAAAAACTCGACTAATATTACTTATTATAACTGGAAGAGCAAGAAACATAACTTCTTTAAATAATGGTATATCCATATTAAGGATATATCGACTTATTTTAAGAAGCATGTATATTTTTAATCAAATGGATATAAAATTCAATCATCTTGATATACGAATCAATAGATATCTTCTCATTTGATCCGTGGATCATTGATAAATCATTAGATGATAATTTAATAGGCATAAATCTGTATATGTTTTTAGATATATTTTGATAATGCCTAGAATCTGTAGTAGCTAAAATCATTCCAGGGGATACTAAAATATCTCCGAAAACTTCTTTTATAGTTTTATGAACAATATGAAACTCAGGAGATTTAGTACTTGAAACCTTAGATGGTTCAGCGCTTAAATCATTTTTAAGCTGTCTAACAGAGATTAAATCATTATTAATTGTAGATATTATATGTTTTTTCACTTTTTCTATGTTATCACCTTGTCGTATTCTATAATTGACAACAGCTGTTGCGGTTGATGGTAAAATATTTGACTTTAATCCACCATTTATAATTGTGGGAGCAATAGTAGTTCTAACCATTGCTGATGTAATCGGATTTGTATCAAGATTATTTATAATACTTGTTCTAAAAAAAGAAGAATTCGAAAGGAAAAATCTATCTTGCATTGACATTTCTGGACCTAAAAAATTAAAAAAACTGATAACTGGATTAGTTAATTCTGGGGGCATTTTATTTTTTTCTAATGCAACTATAGCTTTAGCTAACATTCCTATTGTAGTTTCATCATTTGGCATAGATGAATGTCCAGATTCATGGTTGCATATTAACTCGAATGAAGCATACCCTTTTTCTGCTATACCAACTACTGCAACAGGTTTATCCAAATTAGGAATTATACCATCTGTAATAACAGATCCCTCATCAATAACCATATCAAAATAAACTCCTTCTGAAGCAAGAGAATCTGCAATTACAGCGTTACCTTTCATCCCACTGTTTTCTTCGTCATGTCCAATTGCAAAATAAATGTCACGATTCGGTGAAAATCCTGAGTTTAGTAAATATTCTATGGATTCTAGGATTGCTATTAGACTTGATTTATCATCTAAGGCACCTCTTCCCCAAATATATTCATTATCAATATTTCCAGAAAAAGGTGGATTATCCCAGTTATCATAATTGTCAATTGGAACTACATCCATATGCGCCATAAAAAGGATAGGATTGTGAGGAGTATTATTTACTCCCTCCCACTTTAATAAAATACTATAATTTGAAAAAATTCTTTTTTTAAGGTGACTGAATACTTTAGGATATACTCTTTCTAGAAATTTGTGAAAAGAAAGAAAATGAATAGGTTCTGAGTAATTAGAGTCTTGATATGATATAGTTTTATATTTTAATGATTCTGATAAATTTAATATAAGCTCTTCTTTTGCTGATAAACCAGATAATCTCTTTTCTTTAGATAAAAAATCTATATTATTTGAAGTATTTAAATTAGATAAATTGATTTGCTTACTATAGAATGAAGACATATTCCATAGCATCCAAACCATCAAAACTGATAGCCCTAATGAAATAAATATAATAAACTTTTTAACCATAAAATTCTAATTAAACTCATTAATAGTTACAAAAACAGAGCCCATAAATAAACCGCACAATAAACCACCTATGTGCGCTCCATTATCAATACCTGTAACTTGAAACCCATAAATTATATTAAATCCTATAAAAAATATCAATGAAGAATAATCATAATTAAATTGGTTTCTATTGAATTTCTTAACGAAATAGATAGATAATATAAGAAGAGTTCCAGCTATACCAAAAATAGCTCCAGATGCACCAGCTGAAACTATATTTTGACCAATATTTGAATAATATAAGCAACTAACAAAGCTACCAATAATTCCACTTAAAGTATAAGTTAATAAAAAGAATGGACTCCCGACTGATTCTTCTAGTTCTAAGCCAATAGAGTATAAACACCACATATTAAATAATAAATGAGCAAATCCTATATGCAGGTAATTAGAAGTGAGTAATCTCCAAAATTCACTATAATCAAAAACTAATTGACTATGACTTGCTCCAAAATTAATAAGAAGATTTGTTGAGGGATTTGTAATAGTTGTAATTCCACCTACAGATATCATAAATAGAAATACTAAAATATTAATTGATATTATGGATTTAGTAACCATTCAATTAATAATTTACATAAAATTAAAAATAGATAGGTATCTTATTTAAAATAGAAATCAAGAATTAATTATCTAAAATCAAAGAAACAAGACCTACGACATCTAAAATATTAATTTGAGAATCAGAATTTATATCACCTTGAGC
>CENX01089109.1_pt1 | contig 25154 bp, 26 predicted proteins | sample 361321 | NCBI WGS metagenome assembly CENX01 (sample SAMEA2619678, study PRJEB7988) | marine metagenome | isolation source: saline water (ENVO:00002010), including | reverse complement strand
TTCCAAATAACTGCAACAGATAAAGCAAGTATGGAAATTGCTGATTTAGATGAAGCAACCCTGACCTTTGAAGGATTAGACAGACCTCTTCTTGACAATGTAAGAGTTGGAATTTCTAAAGGACAGAGAATTGGAATCGTAGGTGGAAATGGTGCAGGTAAGACAACTCTTCTTCGAGTATTGATTGGAGAAATTCCTTTGGATTCAGGAAAGATCGATGTCCCACCAGGTGTCCAAATCGGTTATTTTCATCAAGATCATCGTACTCTAGATTTCCAAGCAACTCCAGTTGAACAAATCCAGAAGCTAAAACCTCGAATGGAGTATGGAGATATTCGTGCGTTATTAGGTCAATTTCAGTTTACTTCTGAACAAGTTTCTACAAAATTATCAGATTTAAGTGGTGGCGAGCGTGCTAGAATAGCCATGCTCAAACTACTGCTTGAAGAGAATAACGTACTGCTATTAGATGAGCCAACAAATCATCTAGATATCCAGGCTAAAGAAGCCTTAGAAGACGCTCTTGCAGAATACGATGGTACATTGGTAATAGTAAGCCACGATCGTTACTTCTTGGATCAGATTTGCAATACAATTTGGCATCTTCCAAGTGATGGTTCATTGAAAGTACATCCTGGTAACTATTCTACATTTATGCGACGTATTTCGAAATAGAGAGGTATTAAAATGGAAGAAAAATTGTTTCTAAATCGATTCGGTAGAAGATTTACCATTGGACTCATTGTATCAATTTCATTTCTTATTCTTTACACCATTATTTCTCTGATGGATGCTTGGCCTGCTGGAAATTATGAAGAAGGAGTATTTGCGTGGTGTGAGAGCTTCTCTTCAGGCTTGATTCTTGAACCAGTAAATACACTAACTAATCTCGCATTTGTCGTTGTCGGTTTAGTAATTCTACATCGAACTGATCAGCAAGAAAATAGTAATTTGAATGGTTTTACTCGAGGAGGAGTAATCCCAGTTGTTTATGCAGGTGCAGTAATTTCAATTGGACTTGGAAGCTTTGCAATGCATGGTACTCGAACTGTTTTTGGCGGTTTTTTGGATTGGAGTGGAATGTTGGTTTTCATCTTATTCCCTGTTCTATATCGATTGAGAGAATTCATCGGTTGGTCTGACGAAATCTTTGTTCGAAATCATATTCTTCTTTCTGTTTTAGTATTGGGAATTGAGTTCTTCAGAAATAGTGATGATATCATTGGAATTGGTGAAGGACTTCAACGCTTTGGATTTTTCAGAGATTTTGTTTGGGCAGAATGTATTGGATTATGGATTATTTTTGAATTGCGAATTTATCTTGAAAGAACTTCTTATGGTTCAATAGAACGAGTATTCATTCTCAGTGCTGCACCTATAACCCTAGCATTATTGACATTCTCAACATCCTGGCCATGGCAACTTGTTGCATTATGTGCAACTTTTGTAATCTTCTCTTTGTTGGTAAATGAATCTACACCTCCCTCGATTTATCGACCAACTCAGAAATGGTTTGTGATGGGTACAACTTCATTTATTATTGGAATGTTAATTTGGCCCTTTGGTAAAGATGGGTCAGCGTTTTGTCATCCTGACTCCATTTTCCAAATTCATGGTTTGTGGCATTTCCTTTGCGCTTTTGCAACCTGGTGTTTCTATCTACATTTCATCTCAGAAAGAATTGTGAAATATGATGACGAGGAGTAATTTAGCGGGACGAAATTGGAGCCTTAGTGCTTCGCCCCCATATTACGAAGGCTAACAGTCCTCCTGCCACTACTACATCAGGAATATTCGTCCATTGTCCAAGCCAAGAATACATGATTATGGCGATAATCAACATTAACATGAGACCTGTTGCAGCCCATATGGTAAGTTGGGGTTGAATACGCGTTGCAGCGGGCAGAATAAGTCCGACACCACCAAGTATCTCTGCAACTCCTGCTAACTTAGGTACAAATGTAGGTACGTGCGCGATGTAAGTGAATCCTAATGCAATTAAATCGTCGTTCGAAGTGGTTATTTTCGTCATTCCAATCATGAAAAAAGAAAGACCTAAGAGACCTTGTACAGCCCAAAGTGAGACATTCAAAACCTTAGAGTCAGGTTGTAATTGATCAGCCATTTATTCCTTTATCCATTGTCAATATTATATGAAATAACTACTATATTTTCTATTCTTAACTTCGATATTTTAATCTAAAGAGAATCACGAATCAATCAAATAGAAATCTTGTTAATTAACTAGAAATCAGATTAAATTTCAATTATTTTCCTTCAAAGGATTTATTCGATTCTATTGTGATGGAAGTATATGAGCAACCATAGTGGAGCCAGAGACCTTGAACGAATCGGAGGAAAAGATCTGAATCAAGATGGACGAATAATCAATCTCGTGATAGTTGGTTCTAGTCGATTTTACGATTATTCTGTTATCGAAGAATCAATAGAAGATTGGATTGAAACTGAGGCATATCCAGATGTTGTAATTGTTGGTGGAGCTAGTGGAGTAGATTATCTAGCAGAGAGATGGGCAAATAACCACGCAATTCCCTTTATTGTGTTTTCAGAACAATGGAATAATCCTCGACCCGGCTTACATGATTCAGGTAGAGGAGAAGCACCCACTTCTCTAACTGACAATCTATTAGATGCAGCAACACACATTCTTGCTTTCCCTAGTCCTACCAGTAAATGGACAAGAACTGTGATTAATTTAGCTCAAGAAAAAGGAATTCCGCTTATAGTTAAAGAAATAGAGTAAGCGACGAACAAAATATCATATCCTCTAACATTGAAAATTGTATATGAGTGGACCTGCCATTCCTATGTTAGTAGTTCTTATTTCTCTTCTCATTGGTCTTTCAGTACCAATTCAACAACCTTGGGTTCCTAATGAAGATGGAATCACTTTAGTTGCCGAGGAGAGAACTGAAATTCCAATGCCTAGGGGAGTAAGGGATCTAGTAACAACAATAGAAGATCCATCATCATTTGATGTAATTTATCCTGGAACAAATATAAGTTGTAAAGAGGTACTTACAGTCCATTTTCATACAAATATCCACCTTAATCAAGATCGAAATGAATTAATTGCAATGGATGGAAGTAAATGGCGAGTTTCTGGAGATAACGCAGTAGAATTAACGATTAGTACTGTCGAAGAGATAGCCGCAATGAGATATGGAAGTGAAGAGAATACTCAATTCATTGAATTAAGTAACTAATTTAATTTCCAATCAACTGATAATCATCAGAAAGAGGAGTTGCTCCTGTTTCCATCAAGATGATTTTTCCATCTTTGAATCTCATGAATGACATAACTGCCTCTGAAGTAGATCCGTTCGCGAAGTGTACTATCGAATGTGCTACACCTACTTCTTCATTCTCAAATAGGATTCTTTCATTTTCTGATCTAGGTGTACCGCCGCCACCTACAAAACCCAGAATGTCTGACTTACTCATAGTGATGCCACCAACGTGTGGATTGAATACGCAATCATCATGAATGACCTTTGCTAATGCTTCCACATCTCCATTTTCCCATGCTTCGTTGTATGCTGTTATGATTGACATGATTAGGCGAATCGCCTTCCCTGTTTAACTCAGTCGGATAGATGCATCTTCCAATGTTTCACCCTCATTGACTAGAGAACGAATGTACCGTGGAATAATTTCATTGCTAGTCTGTAAATCGATAAGATCTCCAACCCATTCTAATGGGGAATTTCGAATATGGTCTGAACCTGCGGAAAAGTGTTGCCAAGTCGAACAATCACTACCATCAATTGATGTGGTTTGTAGGCACCAAGGCTGTTCAGGTAGAGGGTTTTTGCAGATTATATCATCTTCGTTTACAGTAACCACCCAACATCGACCAGTTGAATATTTGATTCTAGAATTTGAGAGAAATTCTTCGAGTTCAGGATTCTCAGCACCAGGTTGGAGCCAGATGAATGGAATATCTCGTCCTTCAATCAACCATTTTCGTAATTCCTGAATGACAGAACTTGCGGATAGGAAGAATACGAATAGTTCAGGAGCATCACTTCCCCAAGGATCGGGTCTTATGGGCCTACCAAGGATTGTACTACCTGCATCTTTAGAATGTACTGGAATCATCCTGAAACCTTTGTGACCAGCATCATGGAATGCCCGATGAGCAGGCTTTTTCTGATTCAATCCTGCTCCAATAATATGAACAGTCCGAATAGTTCCCAACCACTCAAACTCTCCTATCATGAGGGTGTTTTTCGTTCAGAAGATATCAAATTTGGTTTCTATCTGGAATCACAAATTATTTTTCACTTTTTTAGGTCTGAAAAGAATCAATGCTATGCTAACCAAGCCTGCCATAAATAACGGTCCTACAATGAAAATTTCTTCGGTTGCAGAGAACTCCCAGGTCCAACTCGACCATCCCAACGCGATTGTCTCAAGTATAGAAGCAAGCATCACAACATCGTACAAATTATTCTCCGCAATAGGATCTTTAGAAGCCAACAAGGCACCTACACCGTTCACCGCAATCAAGGCGGCTCCAAGATTCCTGAGCCAAGCTATATTTTCTGTATTTGCTCCCTCTAATTCTGCATACCATTCAGGGATGAGAAAGAAGATCATACCCATAGCAATGCTAGACTAACCGCACACCTTCAGCGTCAGGACAGTTTTGTATCCATCTTGAAGCCAGTTGCTTTCATTCGACATTTGCAATTCCTATTCTCGTCCACTTTTTTGTTGCCCCAAGCAAGGTAAGTGGAATAATCACAACCCAAGCGATAGAACCGAGTAAATTGAACTCAGCACTACCTGCTTGCATTGACGAGGGGTCCATTAATACTCCAATAACTGGAGGCAAAACTGCCAGGTAAATTACTCCAATCGCCAGCATAATTTTCTCTGTAATTGAATCATCCATAACATAGGCCGCAATCGTTGCTGCTAGGAAAACAAATGGGATGACTATTGGGAATTCCGGGTCAATCTCCATTGCAATAGGGATGTGGAATACAGCCCAATTCATGTTCAATATTGCCAAATTTTTGTTGTCTAACATTTTGTCTAACATCTTAATCATCCGCATTATTCCAACCTAGTACGCCAGTCAGAGCAGTCATACCCCAGAATACAAGCGGTGGAATGATTTGTCCGGAGAACTCAAACGTGTAATCCGTTGTTGCGTATGTGATTTCGAGCCCAAGGATTACACACAAAAGGAACCACACAAAGATCGGTCCAGCGATCACGGCCGCCAAACGAGCCTGCGCTTGCCCTTCGTTCATGAAGGCGGCGTAGAGCATGTAGACGGGAATGATGAGCATGATTCCAGCAACCATCAACTCGTTGTCGTTGTCCGGGTCCAATTCCATGAGCACACCGACAACGGTGTGAATCAAGGCTGTGATGACCAGCCACCACTTTGGGTTCAGTAGTTCTGTTTTCAGGTCCATCTTCAGGCCTCCATTGTTTTAATATCCATGATAATCGAATTTTCATTAAGTATATGATTAAGATGGCGAATATTATTCTCTGGTTAACATTCTATGAAAGTGATGAACTCCTCGTTCCATTTTTGGAGAATAACGCCCTCTATCGTATGCAGTTGATCTAATTCCTCGCAGACATCCTTCTACCACAAATTGGTCTTCGATTTCGACTTTGTCAAGATCTCCACCCGCTCCCTGTCCAAGCATTTCAGGGTCAGTAACATATCCTTGATAGATGACTCGAGTTTTATCTACAGCTTCAGGAACGACAATGTTCACTGATACTCCCCAAGGATAGATATTCAACATCAAACCAGGAAATAGCCACCAATAGTATGCGGCAATCTTCTTTCCATAATCTGGCGAACCTTCGGGAATTTCGAAGAAAGGTTCTCCCTCACTAGCAATTCCAATTTGAAGAACTCCTCCTTCAAACAACTCTGTTGTATAATCTCCATAATCTAATACAGCATTCAAATCAGAATGAACAAATGGGATATGAAAACCTTCTAGATAGTTGTCAACATACAGGGCCCAATTAGTATCTATAATCCAATCCCTATCTCGACTTTTATCTCGTTCCATTTCTTTTTGAATTACCCACCAGTCCATTCTCTCGCCAATTGGACGAATCCAATCATCAAATTTTTTCGATGGCTCAACCCCAGTAAACACAATACCTGCCCATTCACCAGTTGGAAATCGCTTCAGATTATCTTCATTCGAAGGAAAATTTTCAACATCTTCGAAAGCAGGCATATTCTTGAAAATTCCATTTAGATCAAATGTGCGCCCATGGTAAGGGCATTGTAACACCTTTCCATTACAAGGCTCTGCCTCAATCAACATGCCTCGATGAGTACATACATTTGACAAACAATTGAATCCATTATCTGTTTTTGTTAGCAACATTGGTTCTCTCGTTTGTCCTTCAATATGTGTTAATGGAATAGCATTGAATTCATCTAGATCACTATGATGTCCAGCGAAATGCCATTCTGATGAAAATCGATTAATCAATGTTTGAAAAACCGAATCATCAGAGTACCAAGATGATGGAAGAGTACGAGCTTTTCGGATATCGGCATCAATCAGTGTCTCCTCCATACCTTGTCTAAGGGGTGATGAGAGTTAATCCTACGGAAGTTTCAATTTCTCAGATTATTGATTTTCTAAGCAAACTGGATGAGTACATTCTGGTACAGGATAATATTGACGAGTTTGAGGGTCAAATATGTCAAGTTGTAGTGTAGAACCAGCATCGTTTACAGTTACGATTGATGAAGCTGAAGAGGGCAGATAATCTTCTCCAGTACTTACCAAAGATAGTCGAATAGTATGACCTGCTTGAACTTCGACGTCCATTGGAAAGAACTCCATAAGAGCTGTAATTTCTTCTAAAGGTGCAGCCCATGCTTGCTCATCAGAACCTCCAGCATGATATCTAAGATCCATTATTGCATGGCCAATATGAATACATGTTGACCCGGCACAGTCTTCTAATAAAGCATAGATTTGTCCACCAACCGTAGCCGTATTTACATTGACATGAAGTCTAGGAAGACCACCAAAGTACAAGTCTTCTTCTAAAGGAGGAGTCTCGTAAATAGGGCCAGAATTAGCGTTAGGCAATATTGTATTCGATCCTCCACTCGATGGTAATTCACTACTCCCTAATTCCCAGATTATCTCAGTTGTATTGGACATAGGATATCTATCTTCTAACCTCCATAATCCTTGATTTGATTGAATTTCAACACCTAACCATGGCTTCTCTCCTTCATTCCTAAGATAATAGTTAAACCATTCCAACAAATCTTGCATCCAGTCCATACGAACCATTTCCGGATATGCTTCAATTCCTCTTCCTACTCCACTTCGATCAAACATAATGTCGGGCCTGTCAGGATAATCGTGATCCCATTGTCCGAAGAGACCCTTTGCTTCGATTCCTTGATCGTATAGGAGATTGATTGTAGGCACTGCCATATGAGGATCAACATTCCAATCATGCATTCCTTGAATCAGGTATACACTCCCATTGTAATTGTCTAGAACTCTATCAAGGAAATATCGTTCAGCCCAATAATTTCCTGCAGCTTCTCCACCCCACATGTATGCTGCAACACCAGTCCCTGGGCCAATGATGTAATCTGGACACATGTTTTGAATATCTTCTTCATCTCCATCAATTCCATATGATCCATAGACTCCATTGTGCATAATCGGAGCTCTTGCCTCACTACTTCCATTTCTCCACATTAATTCCATAACTCCAATTAAACCAGATATCGGAACAATAGTTGCTAAATGTTCATTGCCAAACATTGCAGCCTGCCAAGGAGTACTACCATCGTATGATTTTCCAATCATTCCAACATTTCCATTACTCCATTCTTGAGTTCCTAACCAACTCACTGCTGCATCCACACCTAGTTGTTCAGCATTGCCCATGAGATCCATGCAATGGTTTGATCGTCCTGTACCCATCACTGATACTTGAGCAAATGCGAATCCATGAGGAACAATTTGTTCTATCATCATCTGTCCTAACCAAGTTCCAGGCTCTTCAATTCCTGGTGTATCTACTGATGCTTCATCGAAATAAGGTCCAAATTCAGCAATTACTGGCACGGTAGTTCCATTTGGTACATTGGGGATCCATACTGCAAGACTTACCATTCCATTTGGAGCGGCTCCTCCTTCATCGATAGGTAATTCAAATTCAACAAAGTTGTGAGTGCCACTCCATAGGCTAGCTCCATCTGGTCCTGTTAATGTTCCATTTTGTAATACAAAAGAGTGAGCATCATCAGTTGTAAAATCTGAAAGATATCGTTCCCAAATTGGAGGATAACCTTCTGAATTATTTTCGTTTATTTCATTTTCAAGAGGTGTTGTAATGATATGGCTGAGAAGTAAAGCGACAATTACAACTGCAACTGTCGCTCCTAAGGCACGATTTAATTGATTTTTTTCTGCCCGTTCCCTATCAAATTTCAATTCATTTTTTGCATTTTCTACAGCATGACGAAAGACAACTTCTGCCTCCAAAACCTCGTCGTCCATGCCTTTCCCCACCTTCTCGTGTATATCCTACCCACATCAGACTAACGCTTAGTTATGAAAACCATGGATGGGGGTTGGGCATGTCACGAGGAACAGGGGAATCATTATCTAAAAAATAGTAAATTCCACCCAAAACGGCATTCAAGTAAGCATTCAATCTTGGCTTAATCCAAAAATGGAAGGGAATGAATGTAATGAAAAGTGGCCATTTATTCAGTATAGAGGGATAAATTGTGATTTCAAGAGAGCTTGTGTCATCAATACTTTCAATCCTCCATTTGACAAATGATTGGAGGCCATTTTTTGGTCCAATCCAGAGATCATATCCTTCCTGAAAAGCCCAAGGTTCGATATTTCTAATGAATGTCCTGCCATTGGAATAAATCAGTACATCTTGACATCCTTCTGAATTCCAACTGATGGCCTCATTTGATGAACAATAAGGATGAACATCTTCTAGATGTCCGGGACGTGTAATCAATTCCCATAAGGTGTTAGTATCTACATCCATTGTTTTCTTCAGAGAAATAAATCGTTTTGGAACTTGATTTGACATAATTATCCCACTACTTTGATGTCGAATTACGAATAATTGAACGATATAGTTCTCCACTCTGCCTTAGTGTCCTTTCTTGTGTGTTGAAATCTACTTCGTGTAAACCAAATCTCATTGAATATCCTTCTGCCCATTCGAAATTATCCATTAATGACCAATGGTGATAGGATCTAATGTCATATCCGTCCTTGATTGCTTCTGAGATTATCCACAAGTGACGTTTCAAGTGCTCAGGACGAAGTGAATCTTGTGCATCTGCTACTCCATTCTCAGTAATTTCGATGGGTACATTCAATGGGGCAATAAATTCGATAGCTCTACGAAATCCTTCTGCATACATTGGATAGCCAAACTCGGTTGCAACTTCATGAGATCGTTTTGCAAATTCTAACTCTTCAGTAGACGTAGGCATAAACAGACCAGTCAGGAAATGAGTGTAATAGTTTAGTCCTACGAAATCAAGCGAATCCTTTGCTTCAGGAATTTTTGCGAAAAGCATTTTTCCAGTCATAATTCCCTTGCGCCACGCTCCATTCCATAACCAATCTAACAGTCTAGATACTGGCCAATCAATTGGACTCCAACGATTTAGTGGATCAAAGAGAGTAACATTTTTCGCAATTCCAATACGGACATCGGGTCGTTTTGATTTTAACAACCGATAGACCATTGCATGACCCCTCATGAGGTTACGCATTACTTTCAAGGTTAGTCGAATCGATCTTTTTCCTGGAGGAAATTGCCCAAGAGTATATCCCATTGTTGAGAATACAGTCGGCTCATTTATGGTACACCAAACATCAACTCGATTAGATAATGCATCAAAGACACGTTCACTATAATTGAGAAAATCATTAAGATTGTTTTCATCTGCAAAACCACCCTTTTCCTCCCACCATACTGGATGAGAGAAATGATGTAGTGTTACAGTTGGCCTGATGCCTCTAGAAATTAAGTCGTCAATCATTTGGGAATAAACATCCAGAGCATCATTGTTCCAAGATCCCTCTTCAGGCTCTAGTCGACTCCACTCAATCGAGAATCTATACGAAGTAAGACCCAAGTCGGTTAGCATTTGGAAATCATCTTTCCAAAGATTCCAGTGATTACAAGCCTCTCCACTTTTTTCCAAATTTTTCTTTTCTTCATGTGCTGTCCAATTATTAGATAGATTTCCTTCTATCTGATGAGCGGCAGTTGCAGCACCCCAGAGGAAATTATCGGGAAATGAAATCTCGTCTAAATCGATATTTCCCCATTCATAATGCGGCTCAGGATACTTACGGCGTCGATAGAGTATGAGGGCCAATTTGAATGCGATTAAACCACTAATGGCTGAAATTAGCAAGTACTCCCACACAAACCTACGAAGGAATCTTCTGTATTGGAGGTTCGTTTTTTTTCTCGATAAATTAGTCCAAGAAAATTGACGGTAAAAAACGCCGACTTATATGCTATTATTACTGGTTAGAGTTATGTCTCAGGTGGGAAGACCTTCTGCATTGATTGTCGGGGCAGGTCCAGGTGGACTTGCGAGTGCCTTATTGCTACAACATTCAGGAGTAGATGTTACAGTAGTAGAGAAGGCAGATGCTGTTGGGGGAAGAACTAGAATTATTGAAAAAGATGGGTACAAATTTGATAGGGGCCCAACCTTTTTCCATTATCCAGAAGTAATTGAAGAAATCTTCCAAGCTATTGGTAGAGATGCTCATGAAGAATTAGGGCTAATGCCGCTAGATCCTTCATATCGATTAGTGTACGGAGCAGGAGGATCAATTGATGCTACTAGTGATTTAGATTTGATGACAGAACGAATCCGTGAGTTAGCTGGAGATTCAAATGCTGAAGGATTCAAGAAATATGTCATTGAGAATAGAAGGAAACTAGACGTATCCAAGGCATGTTTGCAAACTCCTTGGACAGGAATATCAAATATATTCACAAAGAGGGCTATACGTGTATCTAGAATTCTGAAACCTTGGTCGAGTGTAGCAGGAGATCTTTCTAGATTATTCGATGATGAAAGAGTTCGTCTTGCCATGTCTTTCCAAACAAAATATCTCGGAATGTCACCCTTTCATGCTCCTTCTTTATTCACAATTCTCGCATTTTTAGAGTATGAGCATGGCATCTTTCACGCTAAAGGAGGTCTTGGTTCTATTACCGCGAGGATGGCAGAAATCGCAGAAGAAATGGGAGTAAATATTCGATTAGATTCTACAGTTGATGAATTGGTCTTCCAAGGAAAGAAAGTAACAGGCGTACGTATCGGAGATGAAGTTCTTACAGCTGACAAAATAGTAGTGAATGCTGATTTCGCTCATGCTATGTCTACGATGGTTCCTGATAAGAAACGTAAGAAGTGGACAGATAAAAAATTGTCAAAGAAAGCATATTCATGTTCTACATTTATGCTTTATCTTGGTATTGACAAAATGTATGATTTGCCTCATCACCAGATTTACGCCTCGAAAGACTATGAGAATAACTTGAAAGAAATAACTCATCATCAGGTATCTTGGGCTGATCCTTCAGTATATGTTCAAAATGCTTGTATTACTGACCCTTCACTTGCTCCTGAAGGCCATTCTACAGTTTACGTATTAGTGCCAGTTCCAAATACTGATGAATCAATTGTTTGGGATGATATCAAATCAGAATATCGTGAATTAATTCTTGATCAACTCGGAAAATTAGGATATGATGATATTCGAGACCATATTGTATCTGAAACAATCATGACTCCAGATGATTGGGGTGCTTCTGATATTTATCGTGGGGCCGTTTTCAATTTAGCTCATAGCCTCGACCAGATGCTTTGGCGCCGTCCTCAAAATCGATTTGAAGAATTTGAAAATATGTATCTTGTTGGTGGAGGTACTCATCCAGGTAGTGGTTTGCCAACTATTTTTGAAAGTGCTAGAATTAGTAGTAAATTGGTTTTGGCAGACCTTGGAATCAACGCAGATTGGAATGGAGTGAACACGTGGTTCCCTGACCAAACACATCCTCTTGAAAAGAAACGTACTAATATTCGCCGTTCTCCTGATGGTGTTTCTGCTTCTCAGTGATATTATGAAATTTAGTTTGTGGATTTCTATCGTATTTCTTATCCCAACATCTGGTTGCTTAGGCTGGGGAGAAGATATAGAAATTTCTTCAGACATACAAGAAGAACCTCTTCGAATTGTGTTTGAAAGTCCTACACTTGATCGCTCAGAAGATCTTGGTGCTACGATCAATCTAGATGATCAATTGCGTACTTCCGCAGTCTTACTAATGTGGGTCAGTCCCCATTGTGGTGGATGTCATAATTGGACTCAGAATATTATTGATGAGGGCCATTATAATCGCTGGAATGATAGTAACGAATTGCAATTATTGACAATTCATCGATATATTGAGTTTGAGGATTCAGAGTCAATGATGGAAGTTTATGGAAATCAAAGTAGTTCAGAGTATACCCCTTGGCCAATTCTTGTTCCTGATGCTAATTCTAGAGCAATTAATCTTGATACGGGTATGATACTCAGTGAATCTATATCTGAGGCATTTGATAACCCTAGAACCCCCTCTCTATTTTTTATTAATCAACAAGCTGAGGTTATTTGGAAAGCTGAATCATATTATTATGATGAATTAGAAATTCAAGAAATTGATAAAATTATTGAGGAATTAGGTGATTAGATGGAACTTTTGAATGTAGCATTGTTTATGTTTTCGACTATTTGGGTAGGACCTTTTTGGATGTTAATGTTGGTTGAACCATTTTCTGATAGAACAAATAAATGGCTTGAAGGAAATCTACTTTTCATAGGTCCTTTGGCAGTATGGTTATTCGCTACTATTCTCAATCCGAATGGTCTTATCGACTTATTTATTGGAAACCCTGCAGACTTTTTCGACACGATGGTAGCATTACTTGGGACCGAAACAGGTACAGTACTTGCATGGGCGCATTTTGTTGCAGGCGATATTATGGCTACCAGATGGATGTGGAGAAAAGCTGTGGAAAATGAAATCGGTGTAAATCGTCTCAGAATTATTGTATTCTTTGGTGTAATGTTGATGCCTGTGGGTTTACTGCTCCATGTTCTACTGAATAGAAAATAAGAATTCTCTTAAGTGCACCTTCGTTCGATAGGTAAGGTTCCAATGCGTATAGAGCAAGATTTGAAGCTAACATTTGATGACGTACTTATCAGACCTAAGCGTAGTACCTTAGTCTCTAGATCTGATGTTACTTTGATTCGTGAATTCAAATTTAGACATTCAAATAGAACTTGGACAGGAGTTCCAATTGTTGCAGCAAACATGGATACTACTGGGGTTTTTGGAGTAGCTAAAGTACTTCAAAATCATAGTATGTTAACATGTCTTCAGAAATTTTATTCAACAAAGCAGTGTTCAGAAGCTTGGAATGATAATGTAGACCCAAATTTTGTAGCAATAACATGTGGTTCTACTGAGAATAGTTTAGACTTGCTCAAGAAGAAGATGTCTACAAGTAAGGAAATTTCGATGATCTGTGTTGATGTTGCTAATGGTTATAGAGAGATATTTTTGGATTACATCAAGGAAGTTAGAATGAACTTCCCTGATTCTATTGTGATAGCTGGAAATGTAGCAACTAGAGAAATGACAGAGGCATTAATTCTAGCAGGGGCAGATGTCGTGAAGGTAGGAATTGGACCAGGGTCAGTATGCACAACGAGAAAGGTGGCTGGTGTAGGTTACCCTCAACTCTCTGCAATTTCAGAATGTGCAGACGCTGCTCACGGTCTGGGAGGTCATGTTATGGCCGACGGAGGATGTTCTTCTCCTGGTGATGTTGCTAAGGCATTTTCAGCTGGTGCTGATTTCGTCATGCTTGGAGGAATGTTAGCTGGACATGATGAATCTGGAGGAGAATTGGTAGAAGGAGAAAATGGTAAGAAGTACAAGTCATTCTATGGCATGTCTTCTGCAAAAGCAATGCAAGAGTATTATGGAGAGATTGCAAAACATCGGGCTCCAGAAGGTAAGGAAGTTAGAGTACCATATCGAGGAGGATTAGAAGAAACAGTACAGGCAATATTAGGAGGAGTGAGATCTGCATGCTCATATGTTGGAGCCAGACGAATCAAGGATTTACCAAAGTGCACAACTTTCATTCGAGTTACTCGTACCACAAATGAAGTGTATCAACGGTTCAATGTTGAAGAATAGATATGAATGAATATTTTTACAGTAGAGATAATTCTCCAACTAAAATATCCACAGATCTTCTTGGTCCTAGAATACCCACTACTGTTAGTGTCCCTGGAGGTATTTCAGTATGTCCGGCATCCTTCACTAAATAAGTAACAAGTCCAGCATCCGTTGCTTCTCTGTACAGTTGTTTTAGTGTATCCTCATCCGGAACTTTAAGCGCTATTTTTCTTGCTCCCTCACTTCTCCATCTAGCTAACAAATCTGCTTCATTCCGCTTGGCTTTTAGTGCAACTTCAACTGCAGCATGGCCAGTTTGAGCAACTATTTTCCCTGAACTCAATTTCAAATCAGAACGAACAACTAGGACCATTGTTGATGAAGAATCATTCAACTCGGGACTCATTAGCACTACTCCTGATAGATATATTGGTTGGAGACAATGAGCGTGAAAGCAAATTGTGCATCGAAGGACCAAGAGTAATTGCAATGACGATATTTCCAGCAGCGTGAAGAAGATCAAATGGCAATCCTGTGATTAGATATGCAATCAATACACCTAAGCTTGGATCTGCAATCAATACAGATAGAGAGACAAGATAATTGAAAACAAACGCTGCAATAAATCCTGCAATCATCAAACGTCCAATCATTAATTTCTCATCTTTGATGAATTGATTTGCAGCCATATATCCTCCAACTGCGACTATTGACCAAGCTCCTGCTTGGAATAATGTCCACATTCCCGATCCAAGATAGATATTAGATAGAATAGTAACAAGAATAGCAATTCCTATTCCCTTTCTAACTCCATAGATTGCTCCTACAAGTAATAATCCAATAGTGACAGGTTGTACGTTCGGAATTTGTCCAAGGATAATACGCCCTAATGCCAATGCTACTACAATTCCAAAACTCCAAACAACTGCTTTTTGAGTTCTATTTTCTCTATCGCCTCCAAAAATAGCAAATAAGGCAGAACACACTAAAATCATCTCGATAAATAGAACACTCTCAGGAGACAAACCGAGTGCATGTAGACCGAGCATATCTTCACCTGAACCGGGAACGGCATTAAGCGATTCCGATTGGATTAAATTTCTTTAATCATTATTCTCAAGACGAGGTCATGACCCATCAGTCAAGATCCATCCAAGAGTTGTGTTGGAAGTAATCATCAGACTTGATGGTCCTAGAGATGCCATTTCTCCATTTTCAGTGAATCCCCACCATGTGGAATAGTCTGCGGCGCCTGCGACACCATCAATTGTATGAATGAAGGCTCCCATTCCAACATAATATGTCACATCAATAGAGAAATTTTCTCTTAGTTGCAATGCTTCCATTACTCGATATGCAGAAGTGTTGTTAGAAACCATTACTGGATCAAAAGTAATTGTTCCGTTTGTCAATCTATCTTCGAGATTTGCCGTCTCATTTCCTCTGTCTGCAAAATTGATTGTTACTACAACACTCCACTCACCAATTTCTTCTTCTGTTAGTGGTAAAGGTTCAGCCTCTTGAACACATCCAGCTAATGCAGATGTAAAAATCAAGATTATTCCGACAGCGAGGGTATATTGTTTACTTTTCATGGAAATCTACCGCACAATGGCAGGTTTATCAATTTGACACTAATTTGACAACCGTTCTTTCAAGATTGCAGACACTTTCTTGCCATCAGCACCTTTTCCGAGTTTTCCAAGAATTACACCCATAAGCGGACCCATAGCACCCATCCCTCGTTCAGCAATGAAATCTGCTCGTTCCGCTAGGATTTCATCAACAATAGTTTCGATACTTGCCGAGTCTGCTGGTTTGAATCCATCTTCTTCTGCTGTAGTTGTAAACCAACTTAACATAACATCTCTATCGGTAGGCCATACACCTTGATTCAATGCCTTCGATGAAAGCGGAATTAATCCTTCACGAGTCATATTTCCTTGATCTCTACATGCTAAAGCTAGACATAATAATGCATATGGAACATCATTTTGAGGAATATCAACCTCAGATGCGATCTCACTTACTGTTCTATCAAGAATTAGACTTGTCCATGCTTTTGCCGAAACTCCTTCAGGTAATGGAGATCCATCTCCGAATGGATCATGAATAATGTCATCCAATTCAGCCCCAAGAAGAGCTTCAATTTGATTTTCTGAAAGACCAAGAGGTTGGAGTTTAGCAAGTCTTTCTTCTGCAGTCGGAGGCATATTAGATTGAATTCGTTCCCAATCTTCTTTATCAAAAAATCTTACAGGAACATCTGTTTCAGGATACATCCTAGCACTTCCAGGTAAGGGGCGCATTGCAGTAGTTGTGCCATCTTCTGGTGAACCCTTACGGATGACAACATTTCGGACTTCTTGGGAAATTCGATGATATGCCAGTTTCGCCCTTTCATGTACTGCTTCTAAAGCAAGTTCTGCTTGCCATTTTGGGGCAAGACAAAGTACAAAACAATCTCCCAAGATTTGTTTACAAGCATCAGTTTCAGATTGTGAAATACCGTATGCTGGAAGTTCACCCGAATGAAAAATTCCTTTCACTCCTGCAAGCTTTGCAGCGCTCGCCAGTTCACGACCTAAGCGAGGTAATTGAGCACCGTTTTTGTCTAGTTTTTTAGATCCAAGTTTTCCAGTAAATCCTGGAAGAGATAAACCCAAAGCTAGAGCATTATTATTTTCAGTATTAAGAATATTCTTGACCATCTTCGACTCATTTTCACCAAATACATCTGTTACGTTGTGTAACTTTAATGGAATTATTTGACTGACTTTTTCTGCTACCTTTTGTTCTACATCGGAACTATCTTGATTTCGATGAACTGGCAATGCAGGTAGATTCTGATTTGCTCGTAATTCATTTGCTAGTCGATAAAAATGAAGTTGACGTGCCATTTCTAATCTAATAATTTGAGGCACCCATTCCAAATCTTGTGTACCTTTGATTTCTACTCTATCTCCACATGCAATCGAGACATTTAGATCTTGACGAATTGTCCCCAACCCTCTTCTTACTGAACGGGTAGATCTTAGTAGAGAGCCAATTGTTCGTGCTGTTTCCTTTGCATGATCTGGATCGATAATATCTGGAGATGTTGCAATTTCTACTAGCGGGATTCCCAAACGATCTAAAATATAGACAACTTGTTCACCATTCTTAGTAGAGCGAGTATCCAATTTCCTTGCAGAATCTTCTTCGAGGAGTAGAACATCAACTCCTACGTCTCCTTTTTCAGTTTTGATTTTCCCTGATGTTCCGATCAACGTTGTTCTTTGAAATCCTGATGTATTTGAACCATCTACTACTTGTTTCCGCATTGTTTGTAATACCTCTACTGGATGTATTTCGAGAAGTGTAGCAATTGTCATTGCGATATCTAAAGCGTCATCATCTAAGCCAGAAGGAGGAGCATCATCCAATTCAATCAGTCCTGAATTTGGACATTGAATGTAAACGAAAGATCTCTTTCTTCTTTGTTCAAACCGGGCAGCTACGTCTACTGTTCCAGACTCGCCAGATGTTGCATTCAGCTTTCTTTCAACTCGTTTCCAATTTGGAGGAACAGATTCAATTCCCAATTCATAGAGCATACTGGGTTGCCTAGAGTGGAGTTTTCCAGAGTTTAATTGTTGATGAATTTCTAACCCACACATGAATCCAAGAGCGCTGGGATCAAGAGAATTAGAATCCTCAACCAATCCTTCTGGCTCGCCTTCCATACCATTCGGAAGAGTAGGGGGGATATGAGCGACGCGCTTAGAAAGGTCTCCATTGACCTGGTCGTGACATCAATAGTTGAGTATCAATGCTTAGTCTTTGTATTGCAGAATCTATAGCAATTGTATCTTCAATTCCCATTGTCAATGCTCTACTGTAAATCTCATTTTGCATTGCATCCTTACCTGTTTCACTAACAATATCTTTCACAATTTTCATTACAATTCTATTCATTTGAGCAGGTCCGTGTGAAGAACCAGTGGACATTTCTGCTACAGATCCAACATTTTCTTCTTCTCTCCAATGTCTAAAGATGGCAATAGCCATATCTGCATCTTCTCCTATCACTTCATCACGTAAATTCATACGTGCATGTGCTTCAGCCAATCGAATAAGAGACTCTAATGCACGAGCACTTATTGGAATAGGTTGCTCATCTCTACGTTCTGATAACTCTTCAGAATCTTTGCCATAACTGTGCCTTGCTTGTTTGTAATAATCTAAAATCATTGATTTTGCTTCGTCCGTCAAAATTGGTGAATGATTTGTTTTTGCATATGCAATATATTTTCTAAGGAAAGGAACAGAGAGGTACTCTTTTCCATTCGTGTTAGTTTTGTATACCACTTCTTCATCTTTAGTCACTGGATTTTCAAATGTATTTTCTTCTACTTTACTTTCAGGAACGCCTTTTATTCTACTAGCCATGATATGTCTAGCGATACTTGCATCGTTTTCTTCGTCAACTCTATCTTTCATCAACCAAATGATATCAAATCTAGTAGCAAGAGGAATTGGGAGTCCAGTTTGATTGAATGCGTACATTAGATTTTGATTTGGGCCAACGTCAAAGGTTCCTTTGGTTGGATTTGCTGCTGACAAAACTGCACATCGAGCACGTAATTGAGTTGTAATCCCTCCTTTGCTCACTGAAATTTGTTGTTGCTCCATTGCTTCGTGAAGAGATCCTTTGTCTTCATTACTAATTTTGTCAATCTCGTCTATACATGCAATACCTAAATCGGCTAAAGGTAAAACTCCAGCCTCTAATGTAAATCTTCCATCTCCGAAAGAGTCCCGAATTGCAGCAGCAGTTAATCCAGCAGCAGAGATATTTCCTCCTGATGCAAATCTAGCTCGAGGGGCCAATTTTGACATATAGGTCAGAAGTTGAGATTTAGCTACTCCGGGGTCCCCCATCAATAAAATATGAATATCTCCTCTATTCCTAGTTCCATCTGCATTAATCCGTGAAACTCCTCCAAATAATTGCATCAATAAACTTCGCTTCACTACCTTTAGTTTGTCAGTGACATCGATGATTGAAGGAGCAATTGATTCTTGCATTATTGCCATTAAATCTGGTCTCGATGCTACTTTTTTAATCTCCATTTTCTCTTCTTCTGAAGGTTGAATATCGGTAAATGGAGTTGATTCTCTTACTGCTGAATGAAGGCTGTAGACAATTTCAAACATAGCTGATTTCCGATTTCTATGATATCCTGCTTGAGTATATGGGATTAAGTTTGCAGTCACTCTTTCACCCGGTAGAAAACGGTTACATTGAATCCCTTCAATCAATACTTTTCCTCTACTTGGTTGTCCACTTCCTTTTACCCGTTCAGGCAATTCTTGAATTTCGAGATATTGGTTATTGATCCATGTACATCTATCACTATCTAATGTAAATCGAGTTGAACCTGCACCTGATGCAGGTAATTCACATCCACTACAAATCAAAGGCTCTTTTAGCTCTAATTCATTTTCTTGTGTAACTACTGTGTGGCCATTGCAAGAATCACAACACCAGTCTGCTTCGTATATTCTAGGACGGATTTCAGAAACCTTTGTGATAACTACATTGACACATCTAAGTCGATTTAGATCATCTGAGCCTATTTCTCGAAGATCCTCTTCAACATCTGGGGGTAGATGTTCAAGTAGAATATCAGGTTCAATATTCAATCCATTTTCCTTACATCTTTGAGAAAGAATTCTTTTGCCAGTCAATATTGTTCGTTTGGGTTGATTTAGAATCTTCTTAGCAAACTCTGGATCCCAAGATTGAATATCATTAAATCGTATTCTAAATTCAATTGAATTATTTGTAAGAAGCTGAATTTCTTGTAATTTTACTTCTTGAAAAAAGGTCTCCCAACGCGAACCGAGATCTTCTATCTGAAGGGCCATTTTGTTCACCGGGACTTTGACGTGAGAATCGACCGTCTATGAATCAAACGGCTGATGTCCTTTGAACCCCTTGTTTTCTACTGGAATTTTTGTTTTTTCTCAGTCTACTTTTTCTTTATGTTCAATACTTCTATTCGAATTTGTAACAGAGAAATTTAGGAACTGCCTATTGTTAAGTAAACCATGGAATGGACAATCAGTGGTGAAGACTTGTTTGTGAGAATTGATCCCGGAGAAGAGATACATGCATCTTTACAGGCTCTTGCAGATCAAATTGGTATTGATGCAGCGGCCATAACTAGTGGAATAGGTAGGACAAGAGAGAATACATATGGATTCATGAATGCTGAAGGAGTTTACATTACAAAATCGTTGAATTCACCCGGTGAATTGATTAGTTTGTCTGGAAATATTTCTCGAACAGAAGATGAAAAACCATTCACTCATATTCATTGTTGTTGGTCAGATGATGATAATAATGTACATGCAGGTCATATGTTTAGTGCAACAGTTCATGTTGTGGCTGAAATTCATATTAGGATAATGAAAGACGTGATTATGTCTCGTTACCCTCTTCCTGATGTTGCATTATTAGGTCTACGATTTTCCTAACATTGATAGAAGATTAGCAGAGAGGTAAGTTGAATGTCACCACCAACAGTTGCAGAAATAGTCAAGGCGATATGCTCTGAATATCGGGTAAATTCTGTTCCTGATTCATCTCGAGCTTGGAATGGTCCTCAGATAATTTGTGATTCGAATCGTCCATGTAATCTAATTGTTACATCCACAGATGCGAGCCTAGAAGTGATAAAAAAATCAGTACAATTGGGGGCAGATATTTTGGTTTCTCATCATGGTCTTACTTGGACTAATGGTAGAATTCCCTTGCCCTTTAGTGATGATATTGAAGCGGCTAGAACTAAGCTTGCAATCGAAAATGATCTTACAATAATTGGTCTACATTTACCTATGGATGCTCACCCTATTTTGGGAAATAATGCTGTATTATGCAAATCAATAGATGCTGAATTCGAAGATCATTGGTTTACTACAAAGGGACATTCTAGTCCAATATCTAATGATTTTATTTTAGAAAAAAATCACAAATCTTGGCCAGAAATAATTGATTTGGAAGATGGTAGAAAATGCATGGAAATTGGAATTATTGCTAGTGTAAAATCTATTTCTAGATCTGATGTTATATCCAGATTAGAAAAATCAATTGGGATTGAACAAACTAGTCATGAATCGATAAGATGTTTCCCTGAAGATAGAAATTTCGAATCTACTTTAGTCAATAGAATTGCAATTTGCACTGGTGCAGCTGGTGGAGCAATAATCGATGCTAAAGATTCAGGTGCGGATATTCTAATCAGCGGAGAAGGCCCTGCTCATGCAGCAATTCTTGCTCATGAATCCGGAGTAGGCTTACTATTGGGCGGACATCATGCTACTGAAACTGTTGGACCTAAAGCATTAGCAGAATGGTTAACTAGCGAATCTTTGAACAATAATTGGGGCATTAAATCTACATTTATTTCTTCACCTATCGGATTGTAATTATTGTATTTTCAACCCTAAGACTGATGTGTTGAATGCTCAAGGCATCAACATGGGAGAGGGGATAGATTACGCCAGTTCGGGCGTAGATATTGACTTGGAAGGTCATGCAGTATCTTCTCTTATTGGAGCATTAGGCGGCTCTGTTAGGCTTCCTGGAACAGTTGGAGCACCTGTAGATCTTCCAGGTGGTTTTGGAGGACTTATTGAATTTGGAGACAATTATCTTGCATTGGCTACTGATGGAGTTGGTTCAAAATTATCGATTGCTACGAAATTAAAGGAATGGTCTGGAGTAGGAATCGATTGTATGGCAATGAATGTCAATGATTTGTTATGCGTAGGTGCGGAACCAATCGCTTTTGTCGATTATATCGCAGTTCCAAAACCAGATCCAGATACTCATGCATCAATAGGAGCAAGTTTAGCCGAAGCATGCAAGAGGGCTCGCGTCACACTTGCAGGTGGCGAAACTGCTAGTCTTCCAGGTATAGTTACAGAATTAGATTTGTCAGGAACAGCACTTGGATGGTTATCTAAAGGAAGTGAAATTACAGGAGCTAATCTCAAGGAAGGAGATATTCTAATTGGACTTCCATCTTCTGGCGTTCATTCTAATGGCTATTCATTAGTTAGAAAGGTGATGGAGATTTCAGAAAATTCTTGGAGTGATCCATGGCCATTATCAATAGATGAAGAAAGAATAGAACGCTTCAAAGAAGGTCAGATTACCTTTGGTGAAGTATTTTTGAATCCAACGAGAATTTATGTTGACCCCGTTATTGATTTGATTCAAGATGGACCTTGTTCATCCGATAATATTCATGCAATTTGCCACATTACTGGAGGTGGATTGTCAAATCTTCTTCGTCTTCATAATTCCTTAGGGTGGCATATTCATTCTCCTTTGCCAATACTATCTGAATTTCAATGGATTCAAGAAGCAGGTAATATCGATAGACGTGAAATGTTCCGCACTTTCAATATGGGTTGTGGAATGATTATTGCAGTAGATGCTAATGTTGCTCAAGAAGTATCAACTTGGCTTAATGACAAGTTAGAGGGAAGTGCAATAATTGGTGAAGTAGTATCTAATGGACATAAGGTAACTCATCGGGAATCGGCAGTTTTCTTTGACCACTATTGATTCTATTCGATTGAAATATACTGGAATTTCATTGATATTATGCTTCCATGTAATTTGTGTAGAACTTTAACGGAAGAAAGTGACCTGTCTGGAGGGGTATGTTCTGTTTGCTCACCATGGTGGCCATCTGTAAAGTCCAAAATAGAATTAACTCCTGCTTGGCAAAAAGATGCTGAAGAGTGTAAATATTCTGATGATATAATGAATTGGATAGTAGAAAATAATATTCAACCAGATGATGAAGGATGGGCAGAAGTTCTTTCAAGAATTATGGAAGATGTAGATCCTTCTGAATTACTTGATGAATGGAATGATTCAACAATTTCATTAATTTTGCAAGATATCAGGAATGTAATTATTCCAGAGTTGCCTTTGTTTCAACGAGGTATTAATCGAATTCAAACACCCCATCAACTCTCTTCTGATCTCAGATTTGGTAAGATTATGGATACAGAAGTTCTCTATGACGATGGTGTTCTAAGGATTGACGGACATAAAATTGCTTATGGCCCCGGGAATCTACTCATGCGTTTTCTTCTTGAGAAACGTAATGATCCAGGAGGCAGATTTTCTAGAGTAATGCAACAATTACTTGGATTAAGTGCAAGGGATCTAACTCAAAGGGATAGACTACCTGAAACAGGTTCAAACCGTAAGTGGGAAGGTGGATTTAGGCTAGCAGGTTCTGTAAGACCATTTTTGTTAGGTTCTGAATTTAATTTACCTGATCCACCTTTTGATTGGAGTCCTGAAGGTTTTGACCTAGTTGTATTGGATAATGAAAGAAATAGGCATAGAATGTCACTACCAAAATCAAGTAGAGCGATTGAAACCTTTACTGCTGTTTGGAATGGACGAGATGGCTCAAGGTTAGCTAAACTATTACGAGGAATTTCATTCCGTTGGGCAATTAATTCAGGTGCCATACAAAGTGATAGTGTCGCCAATCCAACTGAACGCTCGTTTCAATTATTGAGAACAATTGTAGATTCAATGCCATATATTGAAGTGAATGGTTTTCAAATCTCAATTATTGGTACTTCTGGTGTTGAATGGAGAATAAGTGCAGGTATAGGCGTTCACGGCGCTCCCTATGTTGTACGCCCAGTTGGTAGAACGCCTCAAGGGAAATCTGTACTTTTTAGAGAAGTATGTGTTTATGATGATGCAGAACACTTACCAATTGGTGATAGAATCGCAACTATGGCGCTTGGTCTAATGAATGATGAGGATACAGCCAAAAGAGTAGATACTGTTAGATTAGGGATTCAGATGGTAACGCGTCATTTCTCTGAATCATTGCATGAATCACGGGAAGTGCCATATCGATGAGCCCTTTCATAGATCCATGGAAGAGGAAAACGCGTCATTGATTCTGGAAGGATCAACCCCCTCCATATTACCTATTCCATCCGAAATTGACGAACATTTTGGACGAGGACCTGGCTCCAAGGGTCTTCGTGAGGTTTTCCATAATTCAGTAATGACTGGAAGTAGAACTAGATCTGTATTATTGCTTCATCATATTCTCTCCAGTTCCTATTTTCCTGAAGGCCCCATTCGAATTTTGGATGGATTAGGTGCATCTGGAATTCGATCAAGAAGGTGGCTGACCGAATTGCCAATTGAACAATCTAAGCGATTAGATGTTCATGTGTGCGATATTCTTCCTGAATCTTTGGAATGGGTAGAGAAGAATATCCAGAGATTCAATCTAGATAAATCAGTAAAATTGATTCTAGGTGATTTACGGTCTAGAGTACTTGAAGGAGGTTGGCATTGGATAGATTTAGATCCATATGGTTCCCCGATTCCATTTTTAGATCCTGTTATTCAAGCACTTTCAAGAGATGCAATTCTAGAGGTTTCTGCAACAGATACAGCAGCACTAACAGGGTCTAGTAGAGGTCCAACTATGCGACGTTATGGAGCATTTGTTCGTACAGATAAATGGGCCCATGATTCAGGATTACGAGTGTTAATGGCAAATATTGCTCGGACTGCTGCTCGTCATGACCGTTCTATAGAGCCGTTATTATCAGTATGGGAATCTCATCATCTTCGAGTTTCAGTAGCAGTAAAAAAATCAAAACGAGGAGCAAGTTCTGTTGAGAAGTATATTGGTTGGAGAATAGTTAATCCAACCTCCGAAGAACTTCAAGCGAGTATTGATGCAAATTTACATTCACATGGGTGTTCTGAAAGAAGTCAACCATTTTGCTTC
>CENX01007973.1_pt1 | contig 25362 bp, 14 predicted proteins | sample 361321 | NCBI WGS metagenome assembly CENX01 (sample SAMEA2619678, study PRJEB7988) | marine metagenome | isolation source: saline water (ENVO:00002010), including | reverse complement strand
GTTTTGGTTGGAGTCGGAGCATTTTTCTTTACCTTTGAAGACGAATTAGAAGAGGAATATTTCGAAACGAATGAACAGCAACAGAATGTTGATCCATATGCGTGGGCAAAACAAAAAACCGTTCCAGAGATTACTCCACAACAACCAGTCCAGCAAGTCCAACAGGTCCAACAGGTCCAACAGCAAGTTCAACAACAGACAACAAGTTCTCAACATCCTGGATGGATTTGGGACGTAGAAACGAACCAATGGGTCCCAGATCCTGATTATGTTCACAATCAATAATCGGGGTGATACTATAGCTACTAATGCTAAACCTGGCGTTCAAGAGAGAATTCTCTTACATTTGTTAGATTATTCGGATTACAAAAGTAGTGTAGAAGTTCCTTTCTCTCTTTCTCAAATGGGAATTGCTAATGCTGTGGCAATTGCTCGTTCAAACGTTCCTAGGGCGATTGCAGGACTGAAAGATCAAGGATTACTAATTGAAAGACAAGCCCACGTAAAAGGTGTGTCACGTAAAAGAAAGGCCTACTTCTTGACAGATTCTGGCATGAATATTGCTGAAGAAACATGGAATGAACTTAGAAATTTTCAATTGCGGTGTATTCTTGAAGATGGTCAAATAGTTAATACTAATCTTGGTGAAATTAATTCTGTACTACCGTTCAGCATGCGATCAGTAGATATTATCAGGTACATGGATGAAAATTGCATTTTAGATATTAGAATGCTCTCTGCTGATTTAATTGAAAGAGATTTATCGAAGCATGTTGAGAAGCAACTTGTTACTGCCTTGGGTGATTTACCAAGATTAAGACACTTTTATGGAAGAGAAAAAGAACTTGATAACATGTGTAATTTATTAGATGCAAGAGCAACTACTCTAATGGTTCCTGGTATTGCAGGAATTGGTAAAACTACCATGGCCTCGAAATTAATTGAAAGGTTCATGCATAGAAGGAATCTGTTTTATCATAGATGTCAAGATTGGGAAGGTTCTAGATCTTTCTTTGAATCTATTGCAGATTGGTTGGCAAATATCGGAGACTCAAATTTTGCTGATTATATCGCTACAACACCCGTTCCAAAACCAGCAGATTCGGCAAGACTACTTATCGATGCTCTAGGTGGTTCACCATCCCTTATTGTAATCGATGATTTCCATAAAATATCTGATACAACTCTCCATCAGACATTCCAAGCGATGGCTCTCGGGCTTTTGGGCAGTGAGGAAGAAATTGGGTTGATATTATTCTCACGTTCTTTCAAACCGGTAGTTCCTGCCAAGGATGCTGAAGGTAGGATTGCTAGTTTAGTTCTTCCACTTGATGGACTCGATTCAGATTCTGGTAGAAAGTTACTCAGTAGTTTCGATAATCTTGAAGAAGAGCAGTGGTTGTATATCCATGGAATTTCGAGAGGACATCCTCTTGTTTTGGAATTAATCAACCGTGGTGCATCAGCCGGTGCTTTCCATGAAACATTAGAAAACTATGTCACAGTAGAAATATTTTCTAAGTTAAGTGGCGAACAGAAGAGATTACTTTCTGCACTATCAATATACCGAGAGCCAATCCCAATTGATGCTCTAAGTGAACAAAGTCTAGACATTGATGAACTTGATTCATTAGTTGAACAAGGATTGGCTCGACAGGTTGAATCTGAGATTTACGATGTTCACGATTTAATTCGAGAATTTTTACTTAGAAGTTTAGATGAAAAAGTTAAGATTGAGTCCCATATTAAGTGTGCAGAATGGTATTCAAAAGCAAAACAAACACCTGGTTTTACTATCGAACTCATTTATCATTACATCAGTTCTGATCTAAATGATGAAGCCGCAAAAATAATCGTTGAGGATGGTAGAAATCTTGTTTCATTAGGTTACATGGAATTACTAGGTTTAATCGAAAATATAGATCTTAAAGAAGTTGAAATTGATTCAAAAACAAGAATAAAGCAACTTCAAGGAGAAATTTTAGCACTTCTCGGCCGTTTTGAAGAGGCAAAAGTTGTTTTCCTAGAGGCGGAAGACGGTGCTAAGAAATTGAAGAATATTTCAATTAAGGCAGAAGTACTTTCTGCACAAGCAGATATTTCGCTAAAGCAAGGAAATCTTGATGATGCACTTTCGATGCATAATGAGGCATTAAAGAATTTCATAGAGTTAGGAGACGCACAAGGCGCTGCTAGATGTTACAACAATATGGGCTACCTTTTGAGGCGTAAGAATGATCGCTCCAAGGCTCTCGAATCGTACGGAGAGGTAGAGACAATTCTTGAACAGAATGATGATATTGAATTAATTTCGGCACAACTGATTTTAGCTCGTTCTTTCCTAGACTTGGGTGAAGTCGAACGAGCAAGAAAACATGCTATGAATGCTTTTGAGAAGTCTGATAATTCTGAGAATCAACAAATTCATGCTCGTGCTCAAGCAGTTTTAGGAAGATACCATGCCAAAGTAGGTGATTTAGATGTCGCTTCTCATCATTATACAAATGCTCTTGAGGCAATGGGTGAGGAAGGGGATATTCTATCAATGGTGGATATTACTATTCTTCTCGGTGAAGTTCTTCAAGATGCAGGAAGAAGTGACGAAGCAATGGAACACTTCCGGGAAGCTCTTGTTATTGCTGAAGCGAATGACTTGAGAATGCAAATTGGAGAGTTATTGACTCGTTTAGGAACAGTCGCATCAGACAAATCTCGCAGGATGGAATATCTTCAAAGGGCTCTATCTGTCTTTAGAGAACTTGGTGCAAAATCAAGAATGAGGGAAGTTCAGACACAAGTTCATAATGCAGTAATGGGGATATAATTACTGAGGCCTGTACAGTTGTAAACTTGTAACTCCATCTGAATGAACTACCCAGATTGTACTAATGCCTGATAATTCAATTGTCCCAGTATGTTCTCCACTACCGGCTCCCGAGATGGAAACTTCCATGTCTAGAGTACCGCCACCATCTTGAAGCGATAATAATTCATTACTAAGAGTCAAAGTGAACTGATTTTCATCAGCCTCAGTTGCACGCCAATAGATTGACTCGGAATATTCGATATCACCCATCCTACTAGCTTGGTCGGCCCTTTCCACCGCTGAAGCAATATCATCCATGTTTGCTTGAATTGCCTCTTGATTCCATCTTTCCCTTGTAGCGGTTTCGATATCCCAAGCCCACATACTGAACATTGATAGTAATAGTACTCCAAGTAAGAAGGTGAAGATGTAGCCAAGTTCAGTGGCTGCACCATTTGTATCCTTACTCATTGTTGTATTTCTCATCCAATCGCCTCCCGCATAAGGACATCTAATGATGATAGTTGTAATGAAAATTGAATCGGCTCACCGTTTGTGTGCCATACAGCTTCAGAAGTTCCAATACTAGGATCCGGCACCCATCCAACGTAGTCATTCAATAAATCGAGTCTTCCTGGATAAATTGTCCAATCTTCACTTAGATCTAATCCATCTGATGCCTCATTTGCGATTGCAACACCATAAGGTTCGGCCCAGCCTCGCCTTACTTCATAAGCAACCTCAGATGCTAATGTTTGTCTAGAAGATAATTCGATATCAAGTGTTAATCTACCTCCACCACTTATTCCATCGGTTGCAGGGTGCATTGAAGGAATTGTTGCAGCAAACCGTGGCCCTGGGCCCGCACGATCTACAGGCTCCCGTATTATTGTTGGAGTGAACTCAGGGTGATTAGTTACAATTGCACCACCAGAATAGGCAACTTCCATACCAGTTATTGAAGAGGCAAAAGAGTAGGTTAGACGTGAAAGATGGAAAACCCAAGATGTTGCGAGATTGGAGTGTGTAGATGCTCCATTATGGCCAATCAGTGTAATCTTCATACTCGAAGGAAAATCTCCACTCTTCCATGATTGTTTAATCGCTAAATTTTCTTGGCCAGCAAGAGATAACCAAGGCAAATCTACGGAAATCCAACCACTAGCCATCATATTTACAGCACTACACCTCTCAACTCCATCATGCTTGGCTTCAACCAATCCATTGTTTCCATTGACTAAGTGGATTTTAACAGGGTGACCTTCAACTACATTGAAATCATAATTTCCAGAGTTGATAACTTGGATTTGATTTTGTAATTGATTACTAATTTCTCCATCAATATTTGAGTCGCCACTAATATTCCATGTACTAGAAATACCCGCCCTTGAAATCGAAATAGAATTTGAATTACCATCATTGTCTATCAACAATCTGTGAATTTTACCTGATGACGCACCAGTATCAGAGGCTGCAATTAAGTGAATTCCTCCTGGCGAACTTACTTCATTAGTCACTTTCCAAGTTACAAATATATCACCATCAGCATCCAAAAGTGGTGCTCCTTCAACACTAGCTGGAGGCCAAGATACACTAGTACTTCCAGCAGCTGGTATCGATGTACCACCTCCTCTCCACGTCACTGTAACACTATTTTCTCCGGGATTAGTGAATAGCATTTCTCCTTCTAGGGAAGGCGAGATAAACTCATTACCCAGATAGTTTCCATCAAAACTCAATAATGATGTTGATCCACTATTATTATCTAAATCAGTTTGTAAAATCAAATGAGAATCAGAACTGGTTGAGATTCTAACAACATCGGGTTGACTAATTGTAATTTCTTTTGTAAATGAAACACCAGCCCTAAACTCGTCTTGGTAAATAGCAAAATAATTACTGTTATCATTAGAAGTTTCAATATTGATTTGATTAGAATCCTTGCTCATTATGTGAATTCTACTATCTCCACTATCCATAGGAATTATCCAATTTCTGCCAGTATTATCTTTTGGATTGGAATCAGAAGGTGAAACAAGAGTCGCTCCACCAGTTCCCTTTGAATAGAAAATTACTAATTCATGGCTAGATTCAAATTTAGAAACACCAGTAGATAAATCGACAACTTCTGTGTCGAATATTTGTAGATCTAAGGTTTCAGATAATTGTTCTTGTTGGTATACCTTCACTTCAACAGGTCCAAGGGGTATTGCCAAACCAGTAGAGATTGCAATTTGTGCAGTGTCTGCCCAAGTGGGTGCGGTATAGATAAATGGCCTTGAAGGTCCAAGACGCAAATCATCAAAACATACTGCAGTTGTAAATGTTTCAGGGTGTTTGATCTCTATGCTATTGTCAAAATCCATGACACCTTTCATTCTGAATGAAGATTCGTTTTGCCAGGTTGAAGAATACCACATTCCACCTCTAGTCAAGTCCCAATCGATATTTCCATCGATGGGAATCAATTCAACACTTGTTGAATCTCCTGGCATTCCACTTTCGCTTAGAGATTCAGTCTGCTGAGCCAAAATCATCATTTGCGAGGACATATCACTTCTTTCTATCGAACCTTCTAATTCTTCGATAATTGGGACCATGGAGACTAGCATTAAACCAATAATTGAAACAACACCACCGAATAAAAGCACAGTAGCAACAGCAGCAGAAACAGCCTCCTCATTTCGTTTTGAGTTGACTCTCATCTCTCAATCACCACCTGTTGAATACTTACATCTAAAAATAGAGGTTCTCCATTTGTTTCAACTGTGATTCCATCTATGCCACTCAACCTCTCATAAGGTGCCAGTCCCGAAAAAGTATCTAATGTTCCAGAGGCCCTATTTAGATAATATTCTGATAACCAAAGTTCGTTATATTGTGGAGTTATTACAGCTGCCAAGGTACTCTCCATGGAGAATCTAAGATTGTATGACTCACCAGAAAATGGAGTTATAGTGCCTGATGATAAAATGTCCAAGCCATAAGAATTTGAAACTCCTAGACTTCCATTGACCTCGATGTTTGTTAGTAAAATAGAACATCGGTATCCTTGTGTTGCCAACTTCTCAAAAATCACACTTGGATAGTCACTAATTTCCCATGATGAGTCGTAGAAATGTTCTATCCGAGCATTATTGACTAGGTTTATTTCATGCTCTCCAGAGGCTATAGTCGTTAATATCTTCAAGCCCGAAATAGGATAGGAAATAGTTCTGTGAATCGGCAAATCTTCACTATCATAAATTGTAATTATATACCAACTATTCAGTGTTAAATCATGTTGAGCAATTACCTCACCATCAGTGGCTGGGAATGTTAACTCCCAATATTGTGAGATTGTTTCAATAGAAATTTTACGTGCAGTTTCATTCATAGAAGTAATTCCTACAGAATAATCGCTAACACTTCTAAGCGTAATTGCATCATAAGCAACTAGATCAGCAGAGATTGTCCAGAATTCAGCATTCGAAACCTGTTGTAAGATTGATTTTTGCATGCTGAGTTTATGCCTTACTCCAGTACCATTAGGTGAATCTCCAACAACATCTATTCGATCCTCTAATCTATCAGCGATTCCAGTTGCATTATTCCAATTAGTATTATCTTCAAAATCAGAGATGTACGGATTTAAAAATACCCAAACTCCACCCATGATACTAATTACCATTGCCAGCATCATTATTACACCCAAAACCTCACTCACACCACGTTCATCTGTAGTGAACTTAGTGTGATTTCTAGTCCTGCGAATACTTGACACGCTACTCTCATGATTCGGTATCATTTAGGTATTGACCTTCATAGTCGCAAAATCAATGTAATATTCGACTAATCTTAATAATTCAAATCATTTACAAATTAATCAATTTCTCATTTAATGATTCACTAGAATTTAGATAATGGGTTTTTTCAGGACCATCTTGAAGTGAAATATCAATGTCTCCGGTGAAAAAATCCCCGATGTGGTATAGGATTGTAGATTCAGCTAGGTGAGGTGAATTATTTTTTTCACTTAGGTGTGTTAAGACTATTGTTCTGGTTTTTTCTGTGCAAACTTCGGCTAAAAATTCCCCTGTTTGTTTGTTCGATAGGTGGCCGCCCCGCCCTCTAATTCGTTCTTTTAGAGAAAATGGATATGGGCCTTGGTCCAATAATTTATCATCGTAATTGGCTTCTATGGAAATATGCTGACAACCATGAACATGCTTTACCAACTCATCAGTCCAAGAGCCTAAGTCGGTTATTATTGCCGCTCTTTCCCCCCGATAGTTTGCGACAAATGCTACATTATCCGAACCGCTATGCGGGACGGGGACAGTCAAAATTGATAGATCATCTCCCACTCGAATCAAGTCTAATGAACCAAAGTAGTTGGTTAACATAGGGTCTAGATTAAGCTCCATCGCTGTTCTCTCATTTGCTAAAACTGGGATTTTCCATTTTCGCTGAGCAATGGCTACACCCCCTCCATGATCTCCGTGATGATGACTAACTAATATGCAATCAACATCCTCAGGTTTTAGTTTCATTCGATTGAGTCTTTTCTCCAATTGAGCGCCACTGAATCCTTGGTCCAAAAGAACTCTAACATCGCCAACTTCTAGAAGTGTCGAATTACCGCGACTTCCAGTTCCAAGATGAGTGATGCGCATCGTCATAGCGGTCAAATTACTCCCATCGCGTACGGGTCTTGAATGAACCGATATATTTTCTTAAAAAATAATATTTTTGCTACCTTAATTTTTTATTCGGCACCAAATATAATCAAATTAATACGAGCATTGTCGGAACATCGTTCCATCATACTCATAAGTGTAGGATAAGACAACTGCAATAGCGAAGCCTATACTTTGCAGTGTGGAATAAAAATGCGTAGAAGCCAATCAACCTTGTTGACCACAGTTGCCGTAGTAGTTAGTTTACTATTTATGTCACAATTCCCAGTTATTTCCCCAGTTACAAACGTCCACCCAGATACGACAAATTTCGAGGAACCACCTCTCACAGATGCCGATGGTGATGGTATTCCAAATTTACATGAAGACCTCTTTAGGGAAGACATAAACTTCACTGCAGTTGATGGAAGAAGTGTATCGATGCCTGGAATGGACAAAAATTTCTCAGGAGATGCTACTGAAGATAACGATAAAGATGGATTGAATGCCACAGAAGAATATTGCTGGCCTTATCCTGCTAGTTGTACAGACCCTGGTTTCTTTAGGGGATTAACAGGAGTTGTTGATGGAGAAGGATTGAGAAGTTATCTTGACCCTCGAAAATCTGATACGGATGGAGATGGAATGCCTGATGGTTTCGAGGCTTACATGTGCCTTAGAATAGGTGGTTTCGATTCGTCTTCACAGAAATTTAAATGCAGAGATTTCGATCCACTAAATGCAACAGATTTGAATGAAGATCCAGATAATGACGGATTTGATGTTAATAGAGATGGTATTCTTTCGACTACTGAACTTTATACCTCGTCAGAAGAGTACCTGTATGGAGCTCCTCATAATCATACAAATGAATTAGATGGCTTATGGTGTATCGGCACTCCACCCGATGGTTCAATTTTGACAAATTGGCCATACATACCAACAGGTTCTAATGCTACATTCCAAAACTTGATTTCAGCCTGCGCTACTAACTCAACAAGTGAGATTGGTGAAGATATGTGGCTAGGTACAGACCCACTACTAGAAGATTCAGATCGCTACAATTGGGATGGATTTGTTTTAAGAAATACTTATCCTTCATTTGGAGATGGAATACCGGATGGATGGGAAGTTCATTTTGGTTTAGACCCACTAAACAGAAGTAGTGCATTATTCGATGGTGATAATGATGGTTGGGATTCTAATCGAGACGGAGTCTTATCGCCGGATGTAAGTAGAACTCCGACTGCATTGGAATTGGGAGAACAATTATCCAATCTTCAAGAGTATCTAATCTATGATGATGATGGAAATAATGTTATGGCAGGACTAAAATCGGTTACTAACGGAACTGTTAGTGAATCATCTCTAGAGCATTATCCTATCACATTCGCCAACCCAAATGAAGACTACAGTATTATTCATCATGATGTTAGAAGTATCGAAGTTGTAGAATCAATTGTATATGTGACAACAAAATACGGCCTAACAATTTTGGATTTCCAGACAATGACTAGTGAAGATATTTGGATGCCACAAGGTGTAGAATTACATGACTCAAAGTTAATTTTTGATGGCGACCAACTTTATGCAATTTCACTTGCATCAGATATCGGTTTAGGAGTTGCTAGAATTCAGGTTGATGGGTTTCCGGATTCTTTGAGTACTTGGGACTGGTCATATTCTGATGAAATACATTCAATTACTTCATTACAGATTTCCAGTTCTAATGAACATATTTTAGGTTTAGGCGATAATGGTTCAGGGCATATTTTCGAAATTAGTAATACAGGCAGCATAGTTGTGACTCACTCCATTAGTGAATCGATAACTAATTCTCTTCAACAGGCTAATGCTTCAGTTACTGACGTTGAACATGGGCTCATGGATGGGGAATTGACACTATTTGTAGGTACAAATGTCGGTTTAATGATAGTTAAAACGGACTCTGCTAGAGATGTAACAACTCCTGAATGGAGAGTATTTTTCTCTATTGAAAATACCAGTATCGAGAATTCTATCAGTGAAATTAGGTCGCTTCCAGCTGGTTCTACATCAAATCCTGCAGCAATTAGGCAAATTCTTTTGGATGGCCCAACCCCCTCAACACCTCAAGTATTGTGGTTTGGCACACCTTCTGGATTACATCAACTTAGATTAAATGATAATGTCATTATTCACAGCGGATTGTTAGAAAACCCAGGCTCAGATACAGTTCCTGCACGTGAATTGAATGATATTCATTCAATATATTCTACTGGAGAAGAAATAATTGTTGGCTCGATTCATGGAACTTGGACTTTATCCGGTGATTATTCAAATGTGTATCAAATTTTACAGGATGAATCCATCCCTGGCCAAATTACTGAATTAGGTGTAATGTATGTTAATGGAAATAAGACTATATTTGGTTCTTCAACTCCTGGACAATATTCTAACCTTCAATTAATGGATCCTGGATCAAATGATTCGGATGGCGATGGAATTCCAGATGGTTGGGAATTAGGTAATGGCATGGACCCAACAGACCCATGGGATTCACTTCTTGACTTCGATATAGATGGTATAGATTTAGACCAGTCTGGTGATGGCATTTTGGAACGATTGTGGACAAATATCGATGAATATCAGTATCAAGCAATAACTCCTGAAGGTTATAATTCAACAAATCCACAAGTGGGAGATACTGATGGAGATGGATTAGGAGATGGAGAAGAATACTTCGGATTTTTCTATGAAAGTTCCAATTTGTGGTGCCATTATAACATACAAATGGAATACATCTGTAATGATGCTGCAGGTCAGTCTGCTAACGCAACCTATCTAGCAGTCTCAAGTGTAGATTTAGGTACAGATCCTACAAACCATGATTCAGATGGAGATGGTATGCCTGATGGGTGGGAGATTGAGAATCGAAGATGGATAGGATCTACTTTCACTGGCGGGAATAACTGGAGTTTAGACCCAAATAGACCAGAAGACGCTAATTGGGATGCAGACCAAGATGGCTTGCTCAATTTATGTGAGTACAAGTGGTCATTAGTTAGGTTACAAGCCATCGAAGGTTTACTGCTTGAATCACATGGAGAAGCCCCATCGTATGCTGAGAACTGGACTGTTGCAGACCCAAACAATATTGATTCTGATGGTGATTCATTACCAGATGGCTGGGAAGCAATATATTCTTGTTCATGGGACTCTTCTAGAGTAGGTATTAATCCGTTAAATGGTTCTGATGCTTTTAAGAATCCAGATGGTGATGGTTATGATATAAATCACGATGGTGAAATTCAACAGAATGAGGCATTTGTTAATTGGCTAGAATTCCATGTTAGAACAGATTTATTTAATTTCAATGAGACTTTTGATGGTGTTAGTTTACCAGATGGATTCACTACTGACCTTTTTGAAAATATTAGTTTCCTTGGTGTACCTCAAGCAACTTTTGCTGATAGAGCCGCAGGATCTATACTTTCGTCTCAGTTGAAAATTAGTTCAGGCTCCTGCGATCCATTGGATACCGACACTGATGATGATGGAATGCCAGACGGATGGGAAATCTGGTTTGCAAGATGGAATTTACTAGATGATGATTGGACATTGAATCCACTTCAGCCGAGTGATCGTTGGGAAGATGCTGATGATGATGGAATGACTAATTGGGAAGAGTATAATTCAATTTCTCCAGATTATTCTGAGACTGATAAAAATAGAACTTCGCCAAAATGGTTTGTTACAACAATCGGTAGTGCTTATGCATTCCAAGCATGGGCAGGAGTACTTACCGATACATCATTTGGCTCATTCATTAATGATACTCAAATCAATTTGACGGGAAGAACAGCTGACCCAAATAATATTGATACAGACGGTGATGGAATTATTGATGGTTTAGAACTACTATTTACCCAGTGGAACATTTCTGCACAAAAATGGACTCTAAATCCTCTTGTTGCTGATGATGGATATTTCGATTCTGATGAAGATGGAATTAATGACTTGCAAGAATTCGCATTGGCATTTTCAAGTCCCGATAATGGCATTGATCATCCAGAAGATGCTCCATTGATGCATATAGATGGAGATTTACTTCAGCCTACTGAAAAAACACAAAGAATATTCAATATTCTAATAACAAAAGATACCAGAGGTAAGAGACTGTTAGATGATTTCAATGATTGGCAAAATGGAGAGCCAGCGAATATATTCATTTCAGTTATTATGGGCATAACTGATCCTACCAACCCTGATACTGACGGCGATGGTATGTCCGATGGATTCGAATATTGGTTTGCTGAATGGAATTTGGAAGAAAATTTGTGGGGAATAAATCCATTGATTGATGGTGATGTTGATCTAGATTCCGATGGGGACAGTTTTGATTGTGACGGCGATGGAATTATCTCTTCTGAAGAACGATTCTCTAACTTAAGAGAATGGGAATCTAGGACATGGGGTAAATATTCTGAACGAACTAATGTTCCTCAAGACGTTGGAATCTACAGTTTTGGAGATGATGCTATTGATGCTTACATGGAAGAGATGGGTTACAACTACTTCCAAGCGCAGAATGGTGTTTATACAGACTTCATTGAAAAAGACCAAGAAAGTTTCAATCGAATGCAGAAAATAAACGAACAAGATCCTGATAACTTCAACCGAACTTTGATCGGTGTTGCAGATCCTACCAGTACTGATTCTGACGGAGATACAATTCCGGATGGTTGGGAATACTGTTATGCAATTTATGGAATGCCCGATATAACTACGGAAGACCGATGGGCAGCAAACCCACTCAATCCATTCGATGTCTCTTACGATGGTGACCATGATGGCTGGTATGATAGAAATAGTATTACCAATCCGGATGCTGGAATTCCTTTCGATATTCCTGCACAACAAGGAGAATGGAATAATAGAGTTTTCACCCCATATTCTTTTTCAATTGCACAGGGACCAGGAGACTTACCTTTCACAAATCTAATGGAATGGAATAATCAAACACGTCCAGATCTAAATGATTCCGATGGAGATTCAGTAACATTCAATACCGTATTATCTGGAAATCAAGTTATTTCACATCAAATTGATTACAATCTATCAGACGGCCGTGAAGTGTTCAAATATGGAATAAATCCAATGGATAATGATACTGATGGTGACATGTTACCTGATTGGTATGAATATGCTCATGGGTGGAATGAATCAAATGATAATTTCAGTTCCTGGCTTCAGATAAAAGTGCAATGGATAGATGGTGAAACAGGCTCGGAATGTGATACTTCAACCACTTCATGCCTCCCACTATCTTTTAGTAACGGAGTCCTTTCAAGACCTGATTTAGAATATACTTGGTTCACTTTAGATCCGGCTAATGCAGTAGATGCTAACTTAGATCCAGATATGGATGGGAATTGGGATTGTTCAGGTGCAGGATGTTCATACACGCCTTATACTAATTTCCAGGAATTCTTTACTATTTCCGATATTGATTTGACTTCACCTAATGCGGTTCGTTTGAGTCCATTGGTCTATCAAGGACAACCGGTAGAAGAGTGGTGGCAATTCAGAGGATTCCTGTTAGGACTAGGTACGAGTAATGAAGCAACTCAGAATTATCTAAAGATGGATAAGCAATCCTCAATAGATTTCCGATATGTTTTGATTGTTGACGATCAAGATGTTGATTTCCTGATTTTAAATAATGCTGATGACATAATCACTACTTCAGGAGCTTGGACAGATCAATGGGATATATACTACACCAGTTCACCTCAAACGGCTCCAGTCAGAATTGTTGGCGAACATGAATATGGTTGGTATGCTCTTGATTTAGACGATGATCATATCGCTGAAGGTACCAACCCAATGCATTGGGATACAGATGGCGATTGGATAGTAGACTGGTTTGAAGTATTTGATGACGAGGAAGATGGTGTTAGAGGCGATTCATCACCACTCCGATATGACTCTAGACAGACTGGTTAGATAATTATACAACTAATATTATTGCATAAAATAGGTGAATTGACATGCGTAAAAATTCAACTTTTGGGATTGCAATCTTCCTTGCATTCTTGATGGCTTTTACGCCAATGACTCCTATTTCAGATTTGTTTGTTGAAGATGCATCAGCAAGTAGTGTCTCAAGACACATCTATCAGTTTAGCGATGGTTCAACTGAATATATTGCTCTTTATCAAAATGGTAGAACAGATGATGGAGCTGAAATTTCAATACCGAAGGGTGCTGAAGTTAGTGATATTTCTATGACTCTATCTGGTGCATCAGCAACTGGTTGGTCTAGTGAACTAGTTGAGACAAGAAGTGATTGGATGGAAGGTTCTGCTGCTATGACAGATTCCAGAAGTGATACATTGACACTTTCTCCAACTGAGAACAATAATTCTTACATCACTCATTCTCTAGATGAAAATATTAGTGAGGAATCTGATGCTTGGTATGATAATGGTACCTTCTCGGTAAGGCAACCTCATACCTCGAATGCTAGTGAAAATTTGTTTTCTATGCAAGTTCAGAAATCATCATCCGCATTAATAGCTCAGAGCCAAGGTGCGATACTAAAACATCATGATTGGTTATTTTTATCTACATGGTCTTCTAAGCAATTTAGTAATGTGGTAAAGAGATTATATCCAAATAATGCAACTGTCGAATCAACAATTCTTTTAGAACAAGCCTCTTGTACATTGCCTCAACAACCTTCTTCTAGTTATTACTCATATTATGGCTTTAGGGATTGGACAGTAACAGATGATGAGAGACTTTTTGGAATACTATCTACTTACCGTTATCACTATTCATCTTCTGCACCAGCAGCTAATCACAGAGTCCTAGAATTTGATATATCCAAAGACGATGTTTGGACTTGCTTAGATTCCTATGATATATCCCCTCAATATAATGATTATACAGGTATTGCATATGATGCATCAAGAGATGTGGTATGGGTTTTACATAATTCTCAAAGACGGATAGTTTCCTATGAATTTGATGAAATGCAGACTGGTTCATATACTCGAGGATCGACAATTTATACTTATTTTTCATCTTCTGGTTCCTCATATGAATGTGGAAAAACAGGTCAACAAGTTAGAGGTTTAGAAGTTAGCGAGTCTACATTTTTTATGCGTTGTCAAAAAGGTAGTTCAGGAAGTCAAAATAAGGATGTATTGGAGGCTTGGAAAATCTCTGGTGCTTCTGAAACACTTGTTCCCCAGTCCAATACAAAACAGATTAATGTTTTAGGATATGGATTACAGTTTGACGGAAAGAGATTCATCACTGTTGATTGTAGTTATTCTTCATTCTCATCTGTAACTCTCAATTATCGAGAATATGGAACAGGTTGGAGTTATGAAACAATCCCAGCGCCTGGAACAACTACTTGGTATGGGGATACCATTTACACTTCAAAACCAGTACTTTCAGTCAATATGGAGACATATTGGGATGCGCCAACAATTGGAGATAGAGTTGATTACTGGGTATCTGCGGACAATGGAACCCATTGGGAATCAGTTACTTCGCTATCAACAATTCACTTTTCATATCCGGGAAATCAGTTGATCTGGAAGGCACAATTGATTGGTTCTTCAGCCGTTTCTTGGTGGGTGAATATTGATTATTATACATCCTATTCGTCTAATGGGGCTTGGGTTTCTGATTACTTTCCAACTGGGACTAATGTAGGAAAAGTTAGACCTGAATGGGTTGAAAATAACCCATTAGGTACAACTGTTGAAGTAAGGGTTTCCAATGATAATGGTACTAATTGGTTGACTGCGCAAAATAATCAAGAGGTAAGTTTCCCATCTCTAAATGCAGGAAATTCCTTAAGATTCGAGATTACTATGAATTCTCAAAGTAGAGATTTATCTCCATCTGTTGAATTATTTAGACTGTGGTATGAAGAAGGTTATCCAGATATGCCATCGATTAATATTAACGGAATTGGAGATTGGGATTGGGAGTCATTACAGTTTCTAAATGAATCCAGTATCTCTGTCAGTGATTCCTCTATTGTTGGAACTGAGGTGTTAAACTCTCCAACATTAGTTTCTGCAATTAATCAAGAGATTTCATCTAACGGCGAAGGCGATGATACAATTTTCTTATCATTCAAAGCTGAGTCACCTGGTCGAATTAAAGTCACTGATTTGGATGTTGAATATAATATGAAGACTAGAGCAATTGGTGTTTATTTTGACGGTGATGTAGCAGTTCCTGATGGGATTAAAAGAATGTTAACAGTCAAGGCTGCAGCAGGAGATGATGTCGAAAGAGTAACTAAAACCATTGTAGAATTGATTAATTCAAACGGGAATAATCCAAGTTTTATTTGGGAATTTGGGGATTCTTGTTCTTCTTCAACAAATAGTCAAATGATCGCATTATTTGATGTTAATAATTGTACATCTTTTGTCGGTAGTGATGGGATTTTAGAAATCTCAATGCCTATGAGAACCACATGGCTTTGGGATGATGAACAAGCAACGCAAGCATTAGTTACAGTTGAGGATGAAACTGGAATAGCAGTTCCATCATGGCAAACAGATTCTATGGATCTAAAAGTTGAAAATGATATCCAACTTAATGGCATGAATGTATTTGATGAAAATGGTAGACAGTTAACAAATTTTGAATGGTTAAGGGGAGGTACAAATATTTCCTTTACCGGAATGATAAATTTTGAAGGCTCTCAACTAACACCTTTACCAGGTCAATTTTTGCTTAGAGTTGTTGGTCAAAATGTAAGTAATTCCGGTCAACCTGTCGGAGATGAGGTTATTTTAATAGAGTCGCAAAATCCTGGCTTTGGTAACTATAATTTGACATTCCAAACCCCGATGGAGTCAACTCCTGGTGGAATGGTATTCTATGTTCAAGCGGTTAATTTGGTCAATGGTTCAGAATTTGTCAATCCAAGTTATAATAATATTAGACTAATTCTTGATGGTAATTCTCCTTTAGTAATTTCTGTTTCTCCAAACAATGGTGATGAACTTCATGCATCATTACCTGCTCCAGCGGGTCAACCAATTTCTTTAACTATTCAAGATTCAGTTGATCCCCCAACACTTGTTACGCTTCACTATTGGCTTGGTTGTCGTTCAACAGTTAATACAGCATGCAATGATTATAATTTCGATAACTTACCTAATCACGATGAATATCAAACAAAAACTCTCTCCTCTCCGGAAATAAAAACCGGTGGTATGAATGTATTTCAAGGTCTAATTGATGATTCAATGCTAACTCATGGACAGAAAGTTTCATTCTATGTTTCTGGAAGTGATGGACAGAATAATCTGATTGCAATGGGTGGAGGCCCGGTATGTCCTCAGAGCACTATTCCTTGCGATGGAACTTCTAATGGGGCAACTCCGGATTGGTCAAACGATCTCTCTACATATGTGATAAGAGAAGAATTCATTCCGGAATTTGATTCGAGTAACTCCTCATTAATAGGACATAGTGACGAACAACCATTGCATCCAGGTGTGCCATATACGGCTCAAATTGCGATTACTGATGGAAATGGCTGGGATGATATTCAAAGTGTACAAATCTCCCTCGATGGTTCATTATCCGACTTATCAACTTCTATTTTTGTTACAATTGATTCTGACCAAGAAGAGCCAAAAATTCATGTTGAATCCAGTTCTCCATTTATTGCTGTATCAAATATTTATTCCAGTTTTGAATTTGGAAATCTTGAACAAACCAAGATAATTTTTAGTATTAAATTTCAGCTGACATGGCAATTTCCTGAGAGTTATGATACTGATGGAGAGATATTTTTCTTGCCCCAAATATCAGTTTCTGATAAATCATGTTCAATAGATTTAGAAGTGCCTTGTAATGTTGAGAACTTCGTTTTATCTAGTAATGCCTGGAGTCTAGATAATGACTTCAGATTTGACACCATGCCAGGCCATATCACTGCTGTACAATTACGGAATGGAATGAATCATTATAATGTAGATTTTGATGAAACTAGTATTGGTGTTGGACAGGCGTTGAGATTGGATGGGCGTGTTCTATTTTCTGAAGATGAAACACCTGCTCCTGCTGGTATTTTTGATATTCAAATAATTGATTATGACAATCAATGGCAAACCTCAATACGTGAAGATGGTTACTTTAGTATGGATTTCCTTGTCCCTGCTTCACCATCCGGCCATCTTGATTTTTCGCTTGTAATGTCGGATATGCCTGGACTATCCAGTGATGAAACTGAAGAGACACCAAGGTTAAGATTAGCAGTTGATAGTGAGAGTCCCGAAATAGTCAGTGTGAAGTTAGATAATGTTCTTAGTGGCGGTGAAGTTTCTATATCTAAACTCAATCAAGCTAGTTTACTTGTTGAGACATACGATTACTATGGTTTTGGCTCTTCAGAAATTATTGTTCACTATAGGATAAGGGCTGGTGAATCAGAAATTTCTAGAGGAAGTATGAATATTGATTCCTACATAATCTTTGATGGAAAGTTTTTCTGGACTGGCGATATAGATTTCACTGATTTTGGCGCTACAAATCTTCTTCCAACCTATCAAGTAGATATTTGGTTTACTGGCTCAGATTCTGCAGGTAATTCATTTGATTCCAACATCAATTCACCGACTAACCCGTTTGGTACTTGGGATTTAGCACTCATCGGTCCCAATATTGAATTTTCTCATAATCAAACTCTCATTAAGTGGAGCGATCCAAGCCCAAATATTGGTGACGAATTATCATTAAATATTCAAGCATTGAATCAAGGTTCAAAAGGTAATGTGACGTTTATTCTAGAAAGTCTAGATTCGTCAAATAACTGGTTTGAAGTTTCCAATTTATCCATTATAGTAAATCCTGAATCTATTTTTTACTCCTCTATGAACTATAATGTTTTAGATACAGATTCCGGTACTATCGAGTTTAGAATTCTAGTATACCTTGGGGATGTAGAGATGGATCGCATTACTATCGAACCTCTATTAGTGAAGGAAGAAGTGATTCGAGATGGCGAGGCTCTTGCTAAACAAGCTGGAGATGAACTATTTGGAGTAACTCTATTTTTGATTGCACTGGTTTCATTGTCATTTGGTTTGTGGATGTTGGTAGTTTCTAGAAGAATGAAATTGGAGAGTCAAATTTCCGATGACCCGGCTGATCAAACTGTTGAAGTTGAGCAACAAGAATTTGAGACTAAACAATTCCCTTCAATCGAGACTCAACAAACAACTCAAATGATACCTCAAGCGCTACCAAATCCTTCACTTATGGCTCCTCTTCCGACAACAACAACTATGCCTCAAGCATCGATGCTTACTACTGAAAATAATAAACCAAATATTGCACCTTTGCCACCTACTGGCCTTCCTGCCGGTTGGACCATGGAACAGTGGGAACATTTTGGATGGAAATATATCGAAGCATTGACTAAGTGAGTGAAATCTATGAATGAAGAGAGTCAATCAGTTGATGCTTTAGTTACCTTACAAGAGCGTATGGTAAATCTGATTAAGCAACTTCAAATGCCACTTATTGAAACAAGTATGGTTATAGGCAACCACATTAAGCAACTGATGAAATCATTGAATGAATATTCATCAGAGTCCGGTGTCCTTTTTCCTGACAAGGTCACAAGTCCATGGGAATTAAATATGGATAATGACACAAATTCTCAAATTACAATGGAATTAGATAAGATTCTATCGATTGTTGACAATGATCGCATGGATATTCTTGCTACATTGATAAGAGTAACCTTAATCGAGACAGAACTGGACTTATCTGAAGCATTACTTGCTCTCAGGATGTGGGAGCATCTTGCTAGAAGTCAGTTGGCTGCTGCAACATCTCCCGGGCAGTTATTTTCTCCATTGGTTATGCCAGAGGAGTGGTAGTCAACTTTGTAATAATCGAAGGTATGGGTGATAATATGGGACGGAATTTAGGAGTAGCATCTCTACTGGTCATGTTAATGCTTTTCTCTGGACTTTCAGGTTGTTTTGGTGATGATTTAGATTTCAGCTTCTCTGATGATGAATATTTGGGTACTGGAATTCCGGGAAGTCTTACGATGGCATGTTTAAGTTCTCAAAAGTACACTTCTATGATATTAGAGATTGACTTCGAACCTGGATACGAGCCTGAAACTAGTTCTACAGATTTATTGAAGGAAAGAATGGAACAGGTTTGTGACAAACCTGGTGGCATTGAGATTTTATTGACTGAAACCGATTTTCAACATAGTGGTTCGTGGTCTGCAGATGATGTAAGAGATAAGGGCTCGGATGCAAAGTCAAATGACCCCCAATCTGGTTCCACACTTTACTGGCAGGCAATATTTCCTTCAGGTGAATATGAAAATGATGGAGTGTTAGGTGTTGCAGTAGATGCATCTACAATTGCAATTTTTGGAGAGACGGTAGATGAAGCCGAGGGTCCAATATTCAATAGACCTTCATCAGAAGAAATTGAAAATTGTGTTTTAGTCCATGAATTTGGACATCTTTTGGGTTTGGTGAATTTAGTCTATCAATCTCCCGTTGATCATGAAGACCCTGACCATCCAGGTCACTCAAATAATGAAGATTCAGTAATGTACTGGGCAGTAGAATCAAGTGATATTTCGAGTATAATTACCGGACAATTACCAGACGAATTTGATCAAGATGATTTGGATGACTTAGCAGGTTTGGAAGCGGGAACAATTGAAGTCGAAAAACAACTTTGGTTACCTTAATTATTCAAACTATTTTCTGATACTAGTTTTGTTCCATCTCTCCATGCATCAAATATTGAAAAAAACCATAATGCAAACCAAAGAATAACAGTTAGTGCTAATGGGATTTGTAGTAATGTCCAATCTGTGGCCTTTCTATGCTTTTTATTGAAGTGTTGGCCTAGGAACAAGAATGGAATCGCTGCCATAAGTGCAGCAACAATAGGCCTTAGTGCGCCCCAAAAGCCCACTCCAAGAGTCATTTCTTTCCAAATTTGTTTTACAACTGATAAAATCCCTGGTTTAGATTTGGTGGGCAAATTAGGTGAAACAAACTGAGAATCAACCGTTGACATTAAACCGCCCGGATACACGCTTTGGGTTTCAGTTTGTCAAGATAACCCCTTTTTGCATACATGAATATCAATAACTTGTTCATTTAGTATAATCTCATGAGAAGAATTTTAGTCACAGGATTTGAAGTCTTTTCTAACCATTCTAGTAACATATCACAAGACTTGATTTTAGCGCTTCCAGAAAAAATTTTGATTGACGACCCTTGGAAGGAATATAGATCTTATAATCTAGAAAGCCAAGAAATCGAACTCGAAAAAGAAATTTTAACTGTGGATTTTAATGGTTCCAATAGAATCTCAAAAAGGATTGACTCAGGAGAATCTTGGGATGCAATAATCCATTTAGGATTATGTGAATCTTGCCTTATACCCAGAGTCGAACTGGTGGCAAGTAATATATTGGATATGAAAATTCCTGATAACTTAGGAAGATTAGAGAAAGATACTAAGATTGGTGAAATAGATCAAAAGACAACAGTAAAACATGAAATTATCTTTTCAAAGTCGGCTGACCAAGTATTTGAGTTGTCCACAGATGCAGGAAATTACATTTGTAATGAAACATATTTCTATACTTTACAAGCCCTTGCCAATAAAGCAACTAATTCTAGAATTCCATGTTTGTTTTTACATTTGCCAAGTTATGATAATATCACTCTTGACAGTTGCAGAATTCTACTTTCAGAACTCATGGGCAGAATCTCATTTAAGCCTGTCATGGAGGTTGCGGCAGGTGTTATTATTCATGATTCCATGATGTTGGTTGCTAGAAGGAATGACAAATCACATAGTGGGCATTGGGAGTTCCCGGGTGGTAAACTTAATTTTAGAGAAAATGCTTCTCAGGCAATTGTAAGGGAATTAAAAGAGGAATTTGACTGGGATGTTGTGAGTGTTGAACACTTGGGGAATTGGTTTCACTTTGGAGATGACTGTGATATTGAATTGAATGTTCAAAGATGCAAGTTTGATGGAGAGTTACCTGACTTTCAGAACAAAGAAAAATGGACTTCACATGACCGAATCAAATGGGTTCGCAATTATTCTGAAGTTGGTCCATATGTAGGGAGTGATGAGGAAGTTGCAAAAGTGGTTTCTAAGTTGATTTAGATCCAAGTACTTGCCTCTCCAGATTTGCTCATTGACCTTTCATCATTAATTGAACGTGGCATACTATCTCGACCACTATGCCAAGTTGCCGCTTCAATCCAGTCTTTCAGATTACTACCTCGCAAGGTAATTTTGATAGTTCCTCCAAGTGGAAATTCACCAGGTATGATAAACGAGACTTTTCCAGAAAGTGCCGCTTGTCTAGAAATATAGAAATAGCATTCTTCCGAATCTAGATTAAGACTCATAGAATCAAGTGCAGTATCTAGAATTTTCTGCTTGTGAAGTTGTTGTAAGAAAATATCAATAGCAAGGTTTGATGAATGAATTAACTGATCTTTTGCATTTCCTAGTTCCGGATTTAATAAATCATCATCTATTGGGAAATTAGGAAAAAGATTAGTTATACTTGTAAGGACTTTTTCTGGTAAATCTGCACCCGATAATTTAGTTTCGAGGCTAACTGTAATCCCTTCATCTCTGCCGTTAAGCTTCAACATTGGGCCAGTCATGTTTCGGCGTAGTAACATCCATTCTTGAATCTGTCTTTTTTACTAAATTTTATGCGAAGTATCAAATCCAATATTCAGTTCTAAGGTCATGGTAGGGGGTAAACAGCCGATTTTAGCCTCTGTAATTCCCATTTTAAATGAAGAAAAACACATTGCATCTTGCTTAAATTCTTTAATTAATCAATCACTCGATTCTTCCAAACACATTATTATGATTTTAGATGGTGGTTCAACCGATAACACTATCCAAATTGTAAATTCCTATATTGAGAAATCAAAAGAAGCTGATGGCCCTGAAATTATTCTTTTAGACAATCCTGGTAGATATGTCGCCGAGGCTCGAAACATTGCTCTAAAAGAATTGCCAAGCAGTATTTCATTAATGATTGAACTAATCGGTCATTGCACTATACCTGAAAATCATCTTGAAAAAAGACTCGAGGTATGGAATGATTTAACCAAAAATTCTAATGAAAAAATTGCTGCTTTGGGTGTCAAGGTCTTGCCAAGTTCTGAGAATAAGAATATGGTGGAAACATGGATTGAATCTGCATTGTCATCTAAGCTAGGAAGTGGTTCTGGACAATTTGATAATTTTTCAGGTACTTCAACAACAAAAGTACCTGCATTTTGTATGCATTCTCGGAAAGCAATTGATTCAGTTGGTGGCTGGGATAGTGAATTTATCACTAGTCAAGATAGCGATTTATCAATGAGACTTATCAAAGAGGGTTTTGAATTATATCGAACTGATCAAACATGTGTCAATATGGTTAAGCGTTCTAGTTACATTAGTTGGTTGAAGATGGGATATCGTTATGGATTTTGGCGAACAAAAATAATCAAAAAACACAGTACTAGGACAAGTAAGAGGGAATTTCTGCCATGGTTAGGTCTTCTGATGACCTTTGGCTTAATCATTTTTGGACAGCCATTTTGGTATATCCCTTTAGCGATGTATGGTTTTGTATTGTTATTAGAGGGAATTTCCTTTTCGATTAAATGGCAAAAATTTTCACTAATTTTCGGACTACCATTATCCTTAGTGTCCTTGCATGCTAGCTTTTCTTTAGGGCTTTTAATGGGTTATTTTAGAAAGGGTAGAGCATCAAATGATCGGTGATATTCCAAACATTAGGTGAAAACTTACTTGAGTAAAGTGGATTAGTAGGGGTTGAATAAGATGGCTAGTGATTCTCTCAGTTCTCGGAGTGTGGCATTATTACCCCTTCTAATTATGATTTTCATTCATGTTTTTGTAACTCCGCTAAGAGAAATTTTTAGCATTGAACCATTATTTCTCATACCATGGTATGGATTTGGTATCTTAATTGGGATTATAATTTATAGGAAAACATTCATCGTCAAAGACTATGAATATAGGCGTTCTAATGTAATGAAAAAAATGAAGAAAGTATACGATGCCGAAGAAGCAGGTGTTTGGCAGTCTAATGCTTCTATTGATTCAGAATTTTCTGATGTTGGTAAAGCCAAATTGCAACAAAAAATTGGAGATATAAATCAAGAATCTCCAGAGATGGAGATAGATAACGAGCAAAAAGTCGAAGTACAATTTTTGAACGAATCAAGTCGCATTGTCGAGGCTACAAGGAGAGTTACTGGAGAGTCGAATTATGAAGAAATCGAGATCAAATCAACCATTGGAGCTACAAGGAAATCTAGTCCCATGGATAAATTTCTTGACAGTATAGCGAGTTTGTTTGGCCGTAAAGACTCAGGATTAGTTCGAGAGGAAAATAGAATGAGTGCTCTAAAAGCTGCATCAAAGGCTGCGCCTGTTTCTGTTTCACGACCGAATACTCCTCTTCAAACAACTAGGAGAGAGGTAGATTCAACTTTGAAGGCAACTTCGATGACCGACCAAGGCGAGCAGGAAGATTTCTTAGTTTCCAATGGCAATGAAGGTCAATCCGCAGATTTTGAGCAACAAACACCAGTCAGCTACCCTCAAAACCAAGATGCATATTCTTGGGACAGTGGTATGGAAGCGAGTAATACAGAAAGTATTGAATCTATGGCAATGATTCCTGGACAAGTTGATTCCGTAATACCCAATATAACTAATAAAGGGCAGAAAACCTGTCGAGGTTGTGGTTATGTGACACCAGAAAATGAGCGCTTTTGCTTAAACTGTGGACTTGATATTTTACCCTAAAATACCCGATTAAATCAGTGATATTCAAAGGGCATTAGGTCCCCCGTCGTTTTACTCGGTGGATATTATGTCGGACAAGCGAGACTACTATGAAGTATTAGGAGTCTCAAAAGATGCTACCGAAAAAGATTTGAAAAACGCATTTCGAAGTTTAGCAAGAAAATATCATCCCGATAGAAGTTCAGAGGAAGATGCTGAAAATAAATTTAAAGAAATTCAAGAAGCATACGCTGTTTTATCCGATAGTGAAAAGCGTCAGATGTATGATCGATTTGGACATAATGGTCCTTCAGGATCTCCATTTGGAGGCTTTGGAGGAGGTGGATTTAACATAAATCTTGAAGACATACTTGGAGGAGACTTTTTCTCAAGCTTCTTTGGTGGAGGTTCAAGGCGTCAATCTAGAAGTCGGGGCAATGATATTCTAATTAGACATAGTATTAATTTAGAATCTATTTTGAATGGTTCGTCTGAAGAAATGGAAATTGAACTACCGGTTAGTTGCTCCGATTGTAATGGTACAGGTGGTGAAAACGGCGAAACTCAAACTTGTAGCGATTGTGGCGGTCAAGGGAGAATTAGAGCCAGGCAACAAATTGGTCCTTTTGTCCAAGATGTAGTTCGAGATTGTTCGTCATGTAATGGCAGTGGTAAAATAATCAAATCCAAATGTAAGACTTGTAAGGGTATTGGCACAATACAGGAAGAGACTAAGTTGAGATTTAATGTACCTCTTGGTGCTGAAAATGGAACTAGGTTACGTATGCGTGGAAAGGGTGAACCATCTTCACAGGCTAATGGTCAAAATGGTGATTTATTTATTGAATTAGAAATCGAGCAGCACCCTTGGTTTGAGCGTTCTAATGCTGATTTAATCATGTCACTACCACTCGGTTACTCGGACTTGATTCTTGGTACAAAAGTAACATTACCGCACATAGATGGCGAGGAGTTGGTGATAAAAATTCCAGCAATGACTAATTCTGGGGATACAATAGAGATCAG
>CENX01099860.1_pt1 | contig 25635 bp, 27 predicted proteins | sample 361321 | NCBI WGS metagenome assembly CENX01 (sample SAMEA2619678, study PRJEB7988) | marine metagenome | isolation source: saline water (ENVO:00002010), including | reverse complement strand
TCATCAATAAGCTTAGAAATGCATTCTTCGATATCAGATATTTCATAATTAGGCTTTTCTCCTCCTCGAAGAATTATATGAGTATCATCGTTTCCTGAAGTTTTGAATATCGCAACTTTCCCTTGTTTTGTTGTCCCTAAGAATACATGTTGATATTTAGCTGATTTCATAGCATCTACAGCAACCTGTAAATCACCATTTGTTGAATTTTTTATGCCCATTGGACATGATAGTCCTGACGTCAGTTCTCTGTGAACTTGACTTTCTGCTGTTCTAGCACCAATTGCACCCCAACTTATCAAATCTGAAATATATTGAGGTGAAATTAGATCTAAAAATTCTGTACCTGTAGGCAGACCAATGTTAGAAATATCTTTAAGCAATCTTCTTGCAATTCTTAGACCTTCATTAATTTTGAAGGAATCATCTAGCCTTGGATCATTTATTAAGCCTTTCCAGCCTATAGTTGTCCTTGGCTTCTCAAAATATACACGCATAACAATCAATACTTCGTCTTCTACTTCGGAGGAGAATTCTTTTAGAAGATTTGCATATTCAATTGCGGATTCAGGGTCATGAATTGAACATGGACCAACAACAGCAATTATTCTGTCATCTAATCCATGCAGTATTCTGCTAATATTTCTTCTTGCACCAAATACTAATTTAGAAGACTCCTTATCTAATGGCACTTCATTTATGACTTCCTCAGGTGTAGGTAATTCCTCACGTGAAAGGATTCTGCTGTTATCAGTTATATACATAGTATTGTTTCAATTGTCGGACAGACAATTTTACATTATTAGGCTTTAACTTTCTCTTTTACTTGGCAAGTATTTTAAAAAAAATGATTTGAGCAAAAAACACAATATTTAGTATTTATTTTCATTTTTATATACAATATCTAGTGTATGCAAGCAGCTCATGAAATAGAATTGCCAAAAATTAAGGGATCTCCTGTAGATCAGCTTCCAGAAAATTTATATGTCCCACCAAAAGCATTATTACTGCTACTTGACGTTTTTTCTGGGCCAATGGACTTCTTATTGTATCTGATACAAAGAAAGAACCTAGATATCCTCGAAGTCAATCTAGTTGAGATTACAGATCAATACATCGCTTATATTGAAATGATGGATGACTTTGAATATGAATTAGCTGGTGATTATCTTGCGATGGCTGCATATCTAGCAGAAATTAAATCAAGAATACTACTTCCCAGAGAGGAAGAAAATGAAGAGGATGGAAATGATCCAAAAGCAGAATTAATTAGAAGGTTGCAGGAATATAAAAGGTTTAAAGAAGCCTCTATAAAAATAGATATTTTACCAAGAGTTGATAGAGACATTTTTCCAGCATCTGCAAAACTGCCAGAATTCCAACTCCCTAAAGCTAAAGTTAACTATGATAAAAATGATTTATCGTTTGCTTTGAGAAACCTTTTAGATGAAATGGTTAGGCTGACAAGCCATAAAGTTAAATTAGAGAATATTACAGTTGAATCTAAGTCAAAGTTATTATTAGAAAGTCTTAAAGAAAGAGATTTTATATCATTACCAGAACTTATCTTAAAAGGAGAATCTAAGCTTGCTGTTTCTGTAATTCTTAGTGCAGCACTAGAATTAAATAGGAAGGGTTATGTTGAGATTGTTCAAGCTGAACAATTTGGTGAAATATACTTCAAAAATTCTGAGGAGGTTTTGCATTAATGAAAATAAAAGATAGGATCGAGGCGCTTTTTCTTGCTTCTAATAGATCCTTAACATTAGAAGATATACATGAGCTCCTAAATATAGAATCTAAAGCAGATGAATCTGAGGTAATAAATTCAATTCAACAACTTCGAGATGAATACAAAGACAAAGCTTATGATCTTATAGAAGTTTCAAGTGGTTATAGGGTTCAAATTAGCCATGAATCTGCTGAAGATATAGCAAAACTCTGGGAAGTAAAACCACTAAAACTTTCCAGGGCAACTTTAGAAACACTCTCAATAATTGCTTACATGCAGCCTGTAACTCGTGGTGATATTGAAGATATTAGAGGTGTTAATGTAGCTACTAACATCATAAAATTATTAATAGATCAGGGTTGGATCAAGATAAAAGGATATCGTGATGTGCCTGGAAGACCAGCCTTATTTATTACAACTCAAAAGTTTCTAGATGATTTCTCAATGAAAAGTCTAGATGAGCTACCTGTCTTGCCAGACCTTCCTGAGATAGAAAATATCTCTCCAGAATTAACATTACAGGACGATTCAATTGAGCAAGAAGCTCCAAAATCCTAAAGAAAAGCTTGCAAAGTATTTAGCAAATATTGGATTTGCGTCTAGAAGAAGTGTTGAAAACTTATTTAAAGAAAAAATAATTCTTCTTAATGGAAAAAAAGCTAAGCATATTGATCTTGTGAAGGATAATGATGTTCTTACTATAGATGGGGAGGATCATATTGTTGATCTTTGTCCTGAAACGGAAGTCTTGATTTACCATAAGCCAACTGGACAAGTTTGCTCAAATGTTCCAACTAAAAAAAATGATAGTGTTTTTAGTCATCTGCCTCCAAGAAAAAAAGGAAAATGGATCATGGTTGGAAGGCTTGATGTTAACACTTCAGGATTATTAGTATTTTCGAATAATGGCGATTTTGTAAATTTTCTCTCTCACCCAAGCAGCAAAATAGATCGAGAATATCTTTGTAGAGTTTATGGTGATATGACTAACAACAAGCTTGAGAATGTAATGAAAGGTGTAAATATTAATGGAGAGAAATCCTCATTTTCTGACGTAGTTGCTGTGAAAAAGACTTCAAAATCGAAAAACCATTGGTTTTATGTCTGTCTATTTACAGGGAAAAATAGAGAAGTAAGAAAAATTTGGAGCTCTCAAGAATTAACAGTAAATCGTTTAATTAGATTACGATATGGTCCGATTTTTATGCCAGACAAACTTAAGCCAGGTGGTTGGAAGAAGTTTTCAAAAAATGAAGTAAAGAAATTGCAAAATTTGTTAAAAATTCAATAGATTTCTATTTCTGCTACTACTGGAAAGTGATCTGAAACACCATAAAGTCCCTTTGCATTAAAACGTAGTGGACTTCCATTATCCCTAGTATGAATATCAGCTGTAATAACTACTACACTATTCTCAATAAATTTAGAATTTCTATTTTTTTTAAGCATTACCGCATCTAAAAAAGACCATCTATCTTCTTGGAAATAATAATTAGTTCCTATGCATTCTATACATTGGTCCAAATGTGAAATATACCAATCCGCATTAAACTTTCCATATAGGCTTGCTTCAGCATCTTCAGCTGAAGTTACATTAAAATCGCCAAGAGCAATATTTACTCTTGAATTCTCGTTGGATAGTTCATTGAGAGTTTTAAAAGCATCTTGCCTCATAAATCTCGGGTTATAAGGAGCAGGAAAATGAACATTAAATATTGAAATATTATGTTCACCTAATTCAAACACACCCTCAAGGATTGGTCGTGTATCACCTATCTGATCTTTTGTAGCGCCAGTAAATTTAATTTGATGCAATTTTGTACTAAGGATTTTATATTTAGAAATAAAGGCATTATCAATACCACGCTTATCATTCCCTTCAACTAAAGCATAATATTTATAGCCATGAGGCTCTAAAAGCTTAAACAGCCTTTCAAGAATATTAATATTTTCAATTTCTTGAAATCCAATAATGTCTGGACCATGTTTACCATAAGAGAGAATAACTTCTGCAGTTGCACCTAATTTGTAGTCAATAACCTCATCGTTCCAGTCCATTTTTAAACAGTCATCTCTCCAGCTTTGATATCTCAATTTATTACAGTTATCGATGTGTATTTGTGATGTTTTCATTGAAACAGGTAGATAAGTTTCGTCTTCTTTATTAGGGTCATCTGAATTATCAAACATATTTTCAACATTAAATGCCATGACTGAAAAACTTTTAGCCGCAAGGTTATGCGAAATAAATAACATCAAAAATAAAAAAGAAGTTTTAATAAAGTTATTCATGCTCCACTCTCCATTCAATAATTGTATTTGATCTTATGTCTCTCCAGGCATTTTTATCAAGTGACCATACCATTATAGTTTCACTTTCTGCAGATATATTGGCTATAGAATTGCTTTCAGGCATTAAATCAGAATTAAGTGTAGATGGCATGACTCTTATTTCGCCTGTATCAATTTTTTTAAAAGTAATGATCACAATACCTCTCTTTAAAGCTTCAATTAGTTCACTCATGATAATCAAACATAATACCAGTTTGTTTACATTCTTCAGAAAGAAGCCACAAATAATCAGATGAAATATCTTCGGGTGTCTTTAATGTCATTGGATCTTCTGCAGGAAATGCTTGTGCTCTCATTGATGTTCTAGTTGGTCCAGGATTATAAGAGTTTACTCTCATTTCTTTTTCATACTCATCAGCAAGACTTTGCATTAATCCTTCTATAGCAAATTTTGAGATCGAATAACTTGTCCAAAATGCTCTAGCCCTTCTTCCTACTCCAGATGAAGTAAATACTATTGATGGATTAGAGCTTTTGAGTAGTAGAGGAAGAGCTATTTGGGTAATTAAAAAGTTGCTTTCAAAATTTATCTGCATGACTGTTTTAAGCTGCATTAAGGATGTATGCATTAAAGGAGATAAATATCCTAGTATGCCTGCTACATGCACCAAACCATCAAGCTTGTCATAGTTCTCATAAAGGTTTTCAGCCAATGTTTTATAATCCTTTTCCTTGGCTTTATTAAAATCAAGCTCCACTACAAGCGGTTCTGATAACTTATTATCTATTATTTCATCTTGCAAAGAATAAAGTTTACTTATATCTTTTGATAATAAAATTAGGTTAGCTCCCATCTTTGCTGCATCTAATGCAACTTGTCTTCCAATACCTGAACCAGCTCCTGTGATTAATATTTTTTTATTTTTTAATAGATCTTTAGTTGGTTGAAAATTAGGCACTTGCATTAGATAATATTTTTCAATTTGATAGGTTCATTAATTATATAGTCTGCTTGCCAAGAATGCGGATCAGTTTCATAAAAACCATAAGTGCATGCAACAGTTTTAACATTAGCATTTTTCCCTGTCTCTATATCTCTTTTATGGTCACCTACATAATATGATTCTGAATAAGATGCATTAAGAATATTTAATGCTTTAATAATTCCTTCAGGGTCAGGTTTTGCTTTAGATACATTTTCAGGACATATAACCGCATCAGTTAGTTCATGCCATCTTAATTTCTCTATTATTGGTCTTGTATATTTTTCAGATTTATTAGTAACAATTCCCCATGCAATGCTCTCATTAGCGAGAAAATCAATAAGTTCGATAACACCATCATAAAGACAAATATCATCTAACATAAATTCATAGTATCGTTCGAGAAAAGATTTTTTTAAGTCTGCTAATTGACTCTCATCTATTTCTGGAAATGAGTTTTTTAATATTAAGCTTGCTCCCCTTGAAGAATATTTTCGTACTTTTTCAAAAGGCACTTCTTCTTGATTAGCCTCTTTCTTCAACTGATTTACAATCTTATGAAATGTAAGGCCTGAGTTTAGAAGGGTCCCATCTAAATCAAATAAAATTGCGCTATTTTTTTCTTGCATGGACTATGTAATTAACAGATGAATCTTCAGTGAGCCTCACAATATCTAAAATAGGTAAATAAGACATTCCTTTCACCTCTTCAAAATCTAGTTTAGCTGCATCGACATAATTCTTTAATTCAGAGGGCTTTATAAGTTTCTCAAATTCATGGGTGCCTTGAGGAAGTATATTTAAAATATATTCTGCTCCTAGAATTGCGAAAACAAACGACTTCAAGTTTCTATTTATAGTGGAAAAGAACAAATGACCTCCACTTTTTGTTAGGTCAGCACAATCTTTTACTATTTCAGCTGGATCAGGTACATGCTCCAACATTTCTAGACAAGTTATAACATCATATTTACCTCCTCTATTAACTAGTTCTGAAGTGCTCTTTTTTTCATATTTGATATCGAGTCTAGATTCTTTTTGTCTTATTTTTGCAACTTCTAAAGGCCCATCTGCCAGGTCTATTGCCGTTACATTAGCGCCTTTTAGGGATAGAGCTTCAGATAAAATACCACCCCCGCAACCAATATCAAGGATATCTAAACCTTTAAGCTGCACCTTATCTTCTATATAGCTAACACGTAGAGGGTTAATTAAATGTAATGGTTTGAATTTACCATTTGGATCCCACCACTCATCAGCTAATTTAGAAAATTTATCTAATTCTTGTTGATCAAAGTTATTCATAAGTTAAAGTATATCTAAGAACCAATTAAATATTTAAATTCTATGATTTTAGGGGCTATATCACCAAAAAATGAAGGAGATAAAAGAACCACACTTCATCCTGAGAGTATAAAACCTTTAATAGATATAGGTATAGAAGTTATTTTTGAAAGTGAGCTCGGCAAAGGTATCGATATAAGTGATGAAGAAATGGCTCGTGTTGGTGCTAAAGCACATTCTCGAGAAGATTGTTTAAGAAGATCAGACTTATTATTTTCATCTACCCCTATATCAGAGAACGAAATTAATTTATTAAAAAAGGGATCTATCTTTTTAGGTTTGCTTGAGCCTTTTTCTAACAAAGAGCAGTTTCATCATTTTGCACAGAATGGTATTACTGCAATAAGCATGGAATTCATCCCTAGGATAACTAGAGCACAAAAAATGGATGTTTTAAGTAGCCAATCAAATTTAGGAGGTTACGTTGCAGTAATAGAGTCAGCCAAAAACCTTAGTTCAGCGCTACCTATGATGATGACGGCAGCAGGGACTCTAAGACCAGCAACAGTTTTTGTGATAGGGGTTGGAGTAGCAGGCTTGCAAGCGATAGCAACAGCAAAAAGATTGGGAGCAAAAGTCCAAGCTTTTGATACTAGACCAATAGTTGAAGAGCAAGTTAAATCATTAGGAGCAAAATTTGTGAAGATTGATCTGGGTGATACTGGTCAGACTGATCAAGGTTATGCAAAAGAATTAACTGAAGAACAAATAAAAAAACAGAAAGAAATTCAAAGTGATGTTTGTATAAAATCAGATATTGTAATTACTACAGCACAGATATTTGGTAAACCTGCTCCAAAAATAATTGATAATTCTACAATCAAGAGAATGAAACCAGGAAGTGTAATCTTTGATATGGCTGTAGAATCGGGTGGCAATGTTGAAGGATCACAAAAAGACTCAATACAAAATATCAATGGAGTAAAAGTTATTGGCTATAGCAATCTTCCATCTTTTGTTGCAAATCATGCATCTTTTGCTCTTAGCAATAATTTAGTTAATTTTGTTACAGATTTTTATGATCAAGATAGAAGCTCAATGAATTTAGATATGGAAGATGAAATTATTAAATCTGCAACTTTAGTTAAAGATGGTGAAATAAAAGAAGGTTTTTAATGGAGGTATTTTTACTTTTATTTTTTATTTTAGTTCTGGCAATTTTTTTAGGGCTTGAACTGATATCTAAAATACCAAGTACTTTGCATACACCACTTATGTCTGGTGCTAATGCAATAAGCGGCATTACATTAGTTGGCGCACTTGCTCTTGAAACAGGAAGTAATCTACAAATGATTCTTGCATTTTCTGCTATTGTTTTCGCTTCAATCAATGTCTTTGGTGGTTATTTAGTTACTAACAGAATGTTAAGGATGTTTAAAAAGAAATAATGGATTTTATGTTTCTACAAGAGCTTGGCTATATAGTTGCAGCAATACTTTTTATCTTTGGCTTAAAGATGTTAAGCAAAGAAGATACTGCTGCTCGAGGAAATCTTATTTCTTCAGTTGGAATGTTAATTGCGGTGCTTGTAACTCTTATAAAAGTTGTTGATCCATATTTAATCCTTTTAGCAATGATAATAGGGGCAGGAATAGGATCTTTGTTTGCTTTAAAAGTAAAAATGACTTCTATTCCAGAGATGGTTGCTTTATTTAATGGTTTTGGTGGCCTTTCATCTTTTTTTCTAGCATGGTCACAGTTTATAAATCAATCGAACATATCCTTTATTCTGATTCTTACTTATATGACTGTTTTTATTGGAGGAGTTACATTTTCTGGCAGTTTAATTGCTTTTTTTAAGCTCTCTGAAATTTTAAAAGGCTCAAACAATCTACTTAATAATATTTCTAGATGGTTTTTAGTATTTATTTGTTTCTTTGTATTAATAGCTTTAGGACAGGTTATATTAAGCTCAGCAGGGATTCTTGTTGTTAGTTTCGAATTAATACAAATAACATTTATTGCTTTCTTGATTGCTTCATTATTGGCTGGGTTAGCATTTGTAGTTCCTATTGGTGGTGGAGATATGCCAGTTGTAATTTCATTATTAAATTCATTTTCAGGTATAGCTGCTGCTTTAGCAGGAGTGCTCTTATCGAATACTGCTCTAATAGTTGCAGGTTGTTTAGTGGGAGCTTCAGGTCTTGTTTTAACACTAATAATGGCTAAATCGATGAATAGAGATCTTTATAATATTTTCTTTGTTGGTTATGTATCCGATGCTGATCCAGCAGAAGAATTAACAGGAGAAACTAAACCCATATCAGCAGAGGATACATATTTGATTATGGAAGCAGCAAGATCTGTATTAATTGTACCGGGTTATGGAATGGCAGTAGCACAAGCACAACATGTTGTTAAGGAGCTTAGCGATCTTTTAGAAGAAAATGGATGTGAGATCTCGTATGGAATACATCCTGTTGCAGGTAGGATGCCTGGGCATATGAATGTCCTTTTAGCTGAAGCCAATGTTTCATATGACAGCTTACTTGAACCAAAAGATGTAAACCCCAAAATGGAAACTATAGATATAGTGATTGTTATTGGTGCCAATGATGTTGTTAATCCATCAGCAACTGAACATCCTGGAAGTCCTATTTATGGTATGCCAATTATTGAAACACATCGGGCTAAAACAGTGGTAGTTTTAAAGCGTTCTATGTCATCAGGTTTTGCCGGAGTTCAGAACCCATTATTCTTCAAAGAAAATACTCGAATGTTGTTTGGTGATGCTAAAGAAAGTATTGCTAAATTAGTCTCAGAATTTAAGGAATAATGAGGATTACAGCTGATTGCTGTGATAAAATACTTGGGTGCAAGAGTTTGCTAAAGAAGTCCTTTCTGTTGACATAAAAGATGAGCTAAAAAAGTCCTATTTGGACTATGCTATGAGTGTCATCATAGGTCGGGCACTACCAGATGCCAGAGACGGAATGAAGCCTGTCCATAGAAGAATACTTTATGCGATGCATAAACTTTCTAATACTCATAATAAGCCCAATAAGAAATCAGCAAGAGTGGTTGGTGATGTTATTGGTAAATATCACCCGCATGGAGATAGTGCTGTATATGATGCAATTGTCAGAATGACTCAAGACTTTTCCTTACGTTATCCATTAATTGAAGGCCAAGGTAATTTTGGAAGTATTGATGGTGATTCTGCAGCAGCTATGAGATATACAGAAATCAGAATGCAAAAAATTACAGATCAAATTTTAGCTGACATTGAAAAAGAAACAGTTAGTTATTCACCCAATTATGATGGTACTGAAGATATTCCTGATGTTCTGCCTACCCGAATTCCAAATTTACTAGTAAATGGTTCCTCGGGAATAGCAGTTGGCATGGCTACAAATATTCCACCTCATAATCTAACAGAAGTCATAGATGCATGTTTCTACATACTCGACAACCCAAAGGCGACAGTTGATGACCTAATAAAAATTGTCAAAGGACCAGATTTTCCTCTTGGAGGCATAATTACCGGCATAGAGGGCATTGAACAGGCTTATAGAACTGGGCAAGGAAAAGTTTATGTCAGAGGAAAAACATCTATAGAGGAAATAAAAGGAAATAAAGAAGCCATCATCATTACCGAAATACCTTTCCAGGTTAATAAAGCAAAAATGTTGGAAAGAATTGCTGAATTAGTAAAGGATAAAAAGCTCGAAGGCATAGGAGAGATAAGAGATGAATCAGATAAAGATGGCATGAGAGTTGTTGTTGAATTAAAGAAAGGTGAAGTTGCTGAAGTGGTACTAAATAATCTAATAAAGAATACACAGCTTGAACAAGTATTCGGCATCAATAATGTTGTTCTTGTCGATAATAAACCTCAAATATGTAATTTAGAGCAACTCTTAAATATTTTTCTTGATCATCGAAAAGATGTCATTACAAATAGATCTCTTTATGAATTAAAGCAAGCAAAAGAAAGAGGTCATGTAGTTGAAGGTCTTATCGTAGCTATTGCAAATATCGATGAAATTATAGAAATAATAAAGAAATCTGAAAATTCAAAAGTTGCAGCAGATAAGCTATGTGAAAAAGATTGGTCCGCAATAACAATAAAACCATTACTTGATAAAGTCTCTGATCCAGATATTTGTAAACCAGAAGGATTAGAGAAGGGTTTTGGCGTTAAAGGATCAAAATATAAGCTTTCATTGGTACAAGCAAAAGCAATACTTGAGTTAAGGTTAAGCAGGCTTACAGCACTTGAAACCGATAAATTAAATGAAGAATATCAAGAGTTAGTTAAACAGATTAAAGAGCTCCAAGAAATACTTTCAAATGAGAAAAGACTTATCAAAGTTGTTAAGGAAGAGTTAACAGAAATCAAAGATGCTTTTGGTGATGAGAGGCGGACAAAAATAATTGAAAAAAGACTAACCATTGATGATGCAGACTTAATTCCAGAAGAAGAAAGAGTTTTTACTATTTCAAACAATGGCTTTGTTAAAACACAACAACTAGCAGAATATAGATCACAAAGAAGAGGTGGTGTTGGTAAAACCGCATCTGCATTAAGAGAAGAAGATTTTATCAAGCAAGTTCTTGTTCTCAATACTCATGTTCAAGTTTTATGTTTCACAACTAAAGGAAAAGTTCACTGGCTAGAAATATATAAATTACCAATCATGGGAAGAACAGCAAAAGGCAGACCAATATCTAATGTATTGCCACTTGATGAAGATGAGAGAGTAACATCGTTTTTGCCTGTTGATGAATACAAAGATGGACATTTTATTTTAATGGCAACAAAAAATGGCGTTGTGAAGAAGACTGCTCTTACAGCTTTTGAAAAAAAGTATGCTCCAGGACTGAAAGCTATAAATTTAGATGATGGGGATAGACTTATAGGCACTATAATTACTGATGGCAAGGATGAAGTGTGTCTTGCTTCTAGATCAGGCAAAGCAATAAGATTTAAAGAAACTGATGTTAGGCCAATGGGTAGGTCAACAAGAGGCGTCAAAGGAATGAATATCAACAAAGAAGATAAAGTAATTTCAATTATCAAAGTTAATCCGGACTCTAATTTACTTACGCTAAGCGAGAATGGTTATGGAAAGAGAACTAATATTTCAGAATTTGGTGGACAAAAAAGAGGTGGAAAAGGAGTTATTGCTCTTAATACATCTGATAGGAATGGGATGATGGTAGCAGCCGTTCAAGTGCTAGATGGTGACGAGGTAATGTTGATTGGTAATAAGGGAACACTAATAAGAACACAAGTCGACCAAATAAGTGTAATAGGAAGGAATACACAAGGTGTCAAAGTAGTCTCAACACGAGAAGATGAAAGGCTAGTAGATGCTGTAGGCTTTAAAGAAAGTCTTGATGAAGAATAGGGTCCACAATTTTAGTGCTGGCCCAGCTACACTACCACTTGAAGTTTTAGAATCCATTCGAGAAGAGCTTATAAATTATAAAGATATAGGGTCTTCGATCATTGAAATAAGTCATAGAGATAAAACTTTTGTTGAGATAGCAGAAAAAACAGAAGAGACACTCAGAGATCTATTGTCTATTCCAGAAAATTACGATGTACTCTTCTTACAAGGAGGTGCAACCCTTCAATTTTCTATGATTCCTCTCAACTTTTCTCATTTAGGAAATGTTGCTAATTATGCTGAGATTGGTTCTTGGTCTTCAAAGGCAATAAAAGAAGCTAAAAAATTATGCAATCTAAATATTTGCACATCTTCTAAAAAAAATAATTTTACGAAAATTGATAATTTGAATGAATGGGATATTAAATGCGATTCATCCATTATTCATTACTGTAAAAATGAAACTATACAGGGAATTCAAATAAAAGAAGAGCCTCATTTTGAAGGTTCTGTTTTTGTAGATATGTCATCTTGTCTATTTTCTGAAGATATAGATGTTTCTAAATATGATTTTATCTATGCTTGCGCTCAAAAGAATTTTGGTCCTGCAGGTATTACATTGATCATAGCAAAGAAAGAGTTGATATCTAAATCAAACCCAGAACTACCCAATATTTTACGATATGATGCTCACGCATCTGAAAAATCGATGCTTAATACACCCAATACTTTCGGTTGGTATGTAGCGGGCAAGATGTTTGATTGGTATAAAAAAGAAGGTGGCGTTAAGAAAATGGAAGAATTAAGCATTAAGAAATCTAATGAACTCTATTCTCTAATTGATAAATCAGATTTTTATACAAATCCGGTTAAAAAGGAGCAAAGGTCAATCTGTAACGTTGTATTCACTCTTTCAAACCCAGAGCTGGATAGTATATTTTTAAATGAGTCTGATGATGAAGGTTTGAGATATTTAAAAGGACATAGAACTGTAGGAGGAATGCGAGCAAGCATTTATAATTCTTTGTCTATGGATGCAGTTGAATCATTAGCTGATTTTATGAGATCATTTGAGACGAAATATGGATGATGAAAAAGCCTTATTATTTATTAGAGAAGAAATTGATTCAATTGATTCAGAATTGATATCTTTATTAGAGTCTCGTTTAAACCTTTCTTTGGAAATAGGCAAAATAAAAAAAAGAATGGATAAAGACCTTCATGATGAGTCACGAGAAAGTGAAATATTAAAGAAAATAGATGAACTGGCGCTTATTTATCCAAAAGAAGATCTAAAATCTATTTTTCTTGAAATAATGAAGACCTCTCTTAGACAACAAAAATCAAATGACTAAAAAAACTCTTATAGTTGGCTCTGGCTTTATGGGTACATCAATTGCCTTAGCATTAAATACAGATAATATTTCTTGTTTTGAGCAGAACTCTAATTATTTTGCTTCCTTAAAAAAAATAGATATATATGAAAATCTTTATAAAAGTATTGATGAAATCAATGAAGATTTTGATTTGATAATTATTTGTTCTCGACAAAAAGAAGCATTCGATCAAATTCTTAACTTTTCAAATAAATTTCCATCAGCAGTAATAACTGATATTTCTAGCTCAAAAGGATTCTTAATTGAAAAAAATTTGCCAGAGAATTTTGTTTCTTCTCACCCAATATGTGGAAGCCATAAAACAGGCCCAGAAAATGCTGAGGATAAACTTTTTTTAGATAAAGAAGTTATTTTAATAAAAGGTGCACAACAAAAATCAGTAGAACTAATAAAAGAATTCTGGGAGTCTTTAGGCGCAAGGATTAATGAAATGGATTTAGTAGAGCATAATAGAATTTATGCCTATCTTAGCCATTTTCCTCATTACCTTAGCTTTATCTATAGAGAGATTCTGGAAGAAAGTGATATTGATTTTAATAAACACTCAGGCGATAGCTTAAAAGAGATCTTACGTTTGTCAGAGTCAGACAAAGATTTATGGAATGAAATTTTTTCTGATAACAAAGCTAATCTTGATTCTTTAAAAGAAAAAATAAAGAAAAAACTATCGTGAGCGTTATACCAATAGATAAATCTATTGCACAAAGGTGCGCTGTTTTAGGTTTAGATTTTGATAAGTCTAATATAGGTAAAGATATTAAAAATACTCTTAGTGCTGCAGAAACATTTGCAAGCTACCAGAAAGATTTAACACTTGATCTTGGTAATTCTGGAACAGGCATGCGACTACTTACAGGACTTGTAGCTGGTTCTGGTAAAGAATGCACTCTAATTGGCGACGAATCATTATCTAAAAGACCTATGGATAGGATAGCTGAACCTCTAAAAGATTGGGGAGCAGATATTGAGCTTACAGATCAAAAATTCTCTCCAATAAAGATCAAATCATCAAACCTGCAATCGGAATTCACTTATGAACTTAAGATTCCTAGTGCTCAAATAAAATCTTGTCTTTTATTAGCAGCACTATCATCGAAAACCAAAATAGAGATTATAGAAAATATACCTTCGAGAGATCATACCGAGAGAATGCTTGAAGAATGTGAAGCGGACATAAGGAGAGAGAATAACAGAATAATTCTTGACGGTAAGAAAGATATTGTCAAAAAATACATAGATGTTCCAGGAGATTTTTCTTCTGCTGCTTATTTAATGGCTGCAAATATTCTTTCAAAAAAAACAAATCAAATTGAAAACGTTGGAGTAAATACAACAAGAGTGGCCTTTCTTGAAGTGCTAAATGAAATGGGCGCTATGGTAATGATTAAAGATCATTCAATAAAATCTAAAGAACCAAGAGCTAATTTAGTTGCTTTTTGTAAAGATGAATTAAAAGGAGTAAAGATTGATGGAGACAGAGTTCCTAATCTAATTGATGAAATACCACTAATTGCAATTTTAGCCATGTTTGCAAAAGGCAAAACTATAGTTAGGGATGCAAAAGAACTAAGATATAAAGAATCTGATAGGATAAGTTTGCTGTTATCAAATATTAAAAGCTTTAACCCAAATATTAAGGTTCAAGAATTCGATGATGGTTTTGAATTAGAGCCTTGTGAAGATAAGAATATGGAGAGAGTAAAAATTAAAACTGGTGGAGATCACAGAATGGCAATGAGTTTTATGGTTGCGTCACTTAGAAGTGGCAAAAAAGTTGAATTTGATGATACGGAATGTGTAGAAACCTCATTCCCCGGTTTTTTTAGTCTTATTGAAAGATGGTACCAATAGTAACGATTGATGGTCCTTCTGGATCAGGCAAGGGAACAATAGCCAAAGCTTTAGCACTAAAACTCAATTGGAATTATCTGGATAGTGGGCTGTTGTATAGATGTTTTGCATTTCTGCATAGTGAAAATATAGAGGATATTCAAGAATCATTTTCTAGAATTAAACATAAATATAATTCCAAAAGTGAAAATATTTTATTTGATGGAAATGACATAACAAGGGCTATTAGAGGGAAAGAATTAACAATTCTATCTTCTCAACTTTCACAAAAGAACGAGATTAGAGAGCAATTAATGCAAATTCAAAAGCAATATAGAAAATTACCGGGTTTGGTAGCTGAAGGAAGAGATATGTCTTCAAAATTATTTCCAGACTCTAAAGTTAAAATCTTCCTTACTGCAGATTTATCGGAGCGAGTTAATAGAAGAGCAAATCAGTTGAGAAATGATGGGCAAAAGGTTAATATCTCTGAACTTAAAAATGAGATCGAGCTGAGAGATGGTAGAGATCTTGAAAGAGAACATTCTCCACTAATTAAAACTGATGACTCTATTCTCATTGATAATACAAGTAAAACTATTGCTGAAACGATAGAATTTATTGAAGGATTAGTTAATGAAAGATACTGATAATACATTACAAAAATTGCTCGATAAGAGTTTTGAAAATTTTGATCTTACTCAGGGTTCCCTGATTAAGGCTAATATTTTGGATATTGGTAAGAAATGGGTAACCCTAGATATTGGTTTTAAATCTGATGGATTAGTTTCGATAGAGGAATTTCAAGACCACAAAAGTCAATTAGTAGTAGAAGTTGGAGACCAAGTTGAAGTTATTTTAGATGCACTTGATGATGGTTTTGGAGAAATAAGATTATCTAGAGAGAAAGCAAGAAAGCAAGAAACATGGGATAGATTACAACAATCACACGAAGAAGGCTCTTATGTTGAAGGGAAAGTTGTTAACAAGGTTAAAGGTGGATTCACAGTATTCATTGATGTAGTGAAAGCTTTTTTACCTGGATCTTTAATAGATCCAAAAGGTGGAAAAGACTATCCTGATCTAACAGGCGAAACTCTTGATTTCAAGGTAATGAAATTTGATAAAAAGAGATCAAATGTAGTTCTTTCAAGAAAAGCCGTATTACAAGAACAAAACTCAGAAGAAAGAGACAGATTATTAGAAATTATTAAAGAAGGTGAGAAGATAGAGGGCACTATTAAAAATTTAACTGAGTATGGTGCTTTTGTAGATTTGGGAGGTCTTGATGGGCTGCTTCATATAACTGATCTTTCTTGGAAAAGAGTCATGCATCCAAAGGAAGTTTTAAACGTTGGAGATAAAATGGAATTTATGACTCTTTCTTTTGATCCAGACAAGATGAGAGTTTCATTGGGTTTAAAACAGCTTACTGAAGATCCTTGGAAAGACATAGAAAGCAAATATCATGTAGGACAAATCATAGAAGGTGAAGTTGCTCTTACAACTGATTATGGTTGTTTTATCAAGCTTGACGAAGATATTGAAGGCCTAGTACATATTACTGATCTAGACTGGAAAAATAAAAATGTTAATCCATCAAGTATTTTAAATAAGGGAGACAAGATCAACGTAAAAGTCATGGAAATTGATCTTGAAGAGAGAAAGGTATCATTAAGCAAGAAACATACAACTGAAAATCCTTGGAAAGAATTCGAAGATAAACATAATAGTGGGGACATTCTAGAAGGGTTAAAAGTAAAATCAGTAACAGACTTTGGTGTATTTGTTGAATTAGAAGGTGGTATTGATGGCCTAATCCATCATTCCGAAATTAATGTCGGCGAAAAAACAATACAAGATTTATATAAAGAAGGAGAAGAGGTTACTGTTTCAATAAGTGGAATGGACTCTGAAAGAGAAAGAATTTCTTTATCTCTTGTTTCCTAGCAAAAAATTTCTGTTTTAAATACAATCAAATAATGTCTCAGAGAAAACTAATTATCGCATTAGATTTTGCCAGCTTAGATGGTGTCAAAAAGATAGTTGATCACATTGATCCTCAGCAATTGATGGTTAAAGTCGGTCTTGAATTGTACTTAGCTGAAGGAAAAAAAGTTTTAGATTACTTATCAGAAAAAGGTTTCAAGATATTTTTAGATTTAAAATTGCATGATATCCCTAATACAGTAAATAAAGCAGTTAAAGAAATATCAAAATTTAATGTAGAAATGACAACAATCCATCTTAAAGGGGGTAAAGATATGATAGAGGCTGCCTTAGATAGCGCATTAAATACGAAAATAATTGGCGTGAGTGTTTTAACTAGCTTAAATAATAAAGATGTCGAGGAAATGCATGGAAGTAATTTTGATGATCAATTTAAGAGAATCATCAAACTAGCAAAGACTACTGAAATTGATGGTATTGTTTGCAGCCCTCAAGAACTTTCCCAACTTCATGAACTAAATAAAATAAAAGTTGTACCAGGAATAAGGAATGAGTTAAGTGGCGATGATCAGAAAAGAACTATGAGCTCAACAGAAGCTTATAAAAATGGTGCAGACTTTATAGTTGTGGGAAGACCTATAACCCGTGCTGATAATATCAAAACAGCTATTTTAAATTACATATAAGAATGAATTTTTTAGAATTTTTAAAGAGTATTAATAAGGATAGATTGTTTGATTCATCAGAACACAAAATAGAAACTTCAAATATTTTAATAGATCAATCAAATCAGAATATATCTGAAGAGTCTTATAGAAATTTCCAGAAATTCGTTAATGATAATAATTTTGTTCAACGTCTTAAAAAAGTTCAACAAGGAGAATTGTCTAATATTAGTGAAAATAAGCCAGCAACTCATTTCCAATATAGAGAAGAGGGAAGCAGTCTATATGCAGCAAATATAAATAACCTTAAAAATATATCTAATAAACTTAAAGATAAGAAAACTATTGTATTCTTTGGTATTGGAGGCTCCTATCTTGCTCCAAATTTACTTAATCAAGTATTTGGCAGTTTAGATAAGGAGATTATTTTCATTACTGGAAGCGATCCTGATGAATATAAGTATTTGGAAGAAAAAAGTTTAGAAGACTCTGCTTTTATTCTAGCTACTAAGTCCTTTTCTACCACAGAGACACTAACCAGCTATGAATCTGTAACTAATAGAAATTTTTTATCAGATACATTCGTTGTCACTTCAAATGCTGATGGAGCAAAACAATATGGTATTAGTAATGAAAATATAATTCCGATGGATGGCTCTATGGGAGGGCGTTTTTCTATCTGGGGACCAATTAATTTGCTTTTTTATGTAGTGCATGGTGAAGATAAATATAAAGAATTCTTGAAAGGAGCAGAAAAGTCAGATCAATTATCTTTAAATGAAGATATCAATCAAAACCCCTCACTAACCTTGTCTGTTCAGGATGTGATCATGAATAATATATGCGAGATTGAAACCACACTCGTAATTAATTATGACTGGAAACTAAGGAACTTTTATCAATATGTGCAGCAAGTAGAGATGGAATCTACAGGTAAATCCGTTGATCAAAATGGAAAAGATCTTGATTATGAGACTGGAATGATAATTTGGGGTGGTTTTGGACCCAGATCGCAACATTCCTTTTTTCAACAGGTTTACCAAGGCACTAGAAATTACAACTTATATTTTGTAGTCACTAAATCAGATCAGTTAAATTATAAACAGTTCCTAGGGCAATCAAAGTCGTTAAAAGAAGGCAATGATGGAGAATCAAATACAAATAAAAGAGTTTCAAGGAGAAATTTTACAACTATTGAGCTAAATTCTTTAACACCTGAAGCTATTGGTGAACTTATGGCTATGTGGGAAAACAAAGTCATATTTAATAGCTTCTTTTGGAATATAAATCCATTTGATCAATGGGGTGTTGAGCTAGGAAAAACTAATACAAAATCTGAACTTGATAAATAAGCTAAAAAAAATCTCTTCAAGTTTTCCCAATGACACAGGAATTTACAAATTCTTGTCTGCTTCAGAAATACTTTATATTGGCAAAGCAAAGAATCTAAAAAAAAGAATAAGTAGTTATTTTTCTGGGAAACAGACTTATAAAACGCAAAAGTTAATTTCCTATGCAACAAAATTGGAATATGTAATCACTAATAATGAAGTTGATGCATTATTATTAGAACAAAACTTAATAAAGTCTGAAAAACCAAAGTTTAATATCTTACTTAGGGATGATAAGAGTTATCCATTCATTCATCTTGATGAGTCACATACTTTTCCTAGAATCGCATCAAAACGAGTATTAAAAGGTCATGATGGATTATATGGCCCTTATATAAGTGCTTATGCAACAAAAATTGCAGTAAGCCAAATCCAAAAGGTTTTTCAACTAAGAACATGTACAGATAATTTTTTTAAACATAGATCAAGACCATGCATAGAACATCAAATTGGAAGATGTACAGCGCCATGTGTTGGAATAATATCAGAAGCTGAATATAACAAGAATGTCGAAAACGCAAAATCAATTTTGAAAGGAAATTTTAAAGAGCTAGAAAAAAAAATGCAGGATGAGATGCTTATTGCATCAGATAAAGAAGAATATGAGCTAGCAGCCAATATTAGAGATCATTTAGAACAGCTTGAAAAGATTAATCAAAAGCAAATTATTTTTTCAAAAGGAAGCAATACTCGAGTAATAGCCATTAAAACCAATGTTAAAAATATCTCAGTTGCAGTAATACAAGTTGAATCAGATAGATTTATCAACATTCAGAAGTTTTTGTTTAAAAACCATTTGCAGAAAGATGATTACTCTGCTTTTCTGGAGTTTGTTCCAAGTCTCATACAAAAGTATCCATCTGTGACAAAAATAGTCAGCGAGTTTAATGTTGCAAAAAATGATACTTTTGGGAATGTACAATTTGAAGCACCTAAAAAAGGAAAAAAATTAAAATGGGTAAAATTAGCAGACAAGAATGCGCTTGAAGGATTACTAAAACAAGAACAAAAATATCAAAAATATGCTCAATCTCTAGATTTTCTGTCACGAAATCTTGAAGTTAAGAAGAACCCAGTAATTGTTGGTTTTGATGTTAGCGGTATATCAGGAGATATAAAAACAATTTCATGTGTTTATTTTGGTTCTGATGGTCCTAATAAGTCTTTATACAGATTTTTTAGAGTGCCTTTTGATATTTCAAGTTCAGATTTAGATTCGTTAGTGTTTGGCATAAATAAGTACTTAGATTTAGTTAATCCTATTGATTTATTGTTGGTTGATGGAGGTAAAACCCATATGGACTATATTAAAGAGCGATTAAACAAAGATATAGAGTGTATCTCTGTCTCAAAAGGGACAAAGAGAAAGTATGGGCTTGAAACACTGCATACAAAAATTGGCTCTTATGATTTTCAGAATTCTGAAGATATTTCCAAACTATTTCTTGATATTAGAGATGAAGCGCATAGGTTTGCATTAAAAAATTATAAGAGCAAAAAAAGAAAGGATATGAAGAAGCACTTCTTGTTTGATATAAAAGGCATAGGCCCCAAAACAGTACAAAAAATCTATGAAAAATATACATCTTTAAGATCATTAGTCGAATTGTCAGCCCAGGATATTTCAAAAGATTTGAACATAAAATTAGAATTAGCAAAAGAGATTCAAAGTCTTACAAAAGAGCTCTATAATTAAAAAATGACTTGCAGATTTCACTTAGCAATACCAGTTAAAGATATCGATGAAGCCAAGCTTTTCTATTGTAATTTTCTTGGGTGTGAGGAAGGTAACTCAGAAGAAGGTTGGATAGATATTAACTTCTGGGGTAATGAGCTTACACTTCATAAGGCCCAAGAAGATGAATTAAAAATGACGCATCGTCATCATGTTGATATGGCTGCTGTATGTGTCCCACATTTTGGTATTCACCTTTTAAGAGAAGATTTTGATGAAATAAAAAAAAGAATTCAATCAAGTAATGAGTTTGATTTCTTAGATCAACCTTTCTTACGATTCAAAGACGGGTACAGAGAACAGGAAACATTTTTTATTAGAGATCCAAGTGGGAATGCTATTGAAATAAAAACTATGAAAATACCTGAATCTCTTTGGGATACGACCTCTTGATTAAATCCGTAAATCATATATCATTTTCTCTCTATGATATTCAATAATAATTCTTTCACGTGCTAATTCTATGCGCTTGTTACTTTTAAAACCTAAATTAATTTGAGACCACAAAGAAGAAGAAGAAGACCACCTCAGGCACCTATTAATCAGTTTGTTAAAGCTGAGAAGTTAACAGTAATATCAGATACAGGTGAGAAATTAGGAATTTTTAATAAATCTGATGCTATTCAATTAGCAAAAGATAAAGGTTTAGATCTGCTGCAGATAACCTTTGATAAAGAGCCTTGCGTGGCTAAGATTATCGACTATGGAAAATTTAAATTTAATCAAAAGAAAAAGAAATCTGCTGCCAAGAAGAACCAAAAAAGACTTGAACAAAAAGAAATAAAGATGCGTCCAAATATTGATAAAGGCGATATACAAACAAAACTGAAAAAGATAACTGGGTTTATTGAAAAAAGAGCAAATGTAAAAGTTTCTATTACATTCAGAGGAAGAGAGCTTGGGAATACAAGTTTTGGTAAAACTCTACTTGACAGCATCATCAAAGAAACGGAAGATATTGCAACTGTGTTATCAGAGCCAAAGTTCGAAAATAGAACATATCACGCTCTTTTAACACCAAAAAAAGTAAAATGAGTAAATTAAAAAATCACTCTAGTGCAAAAAAGAGATTTAAAACAACCGGTTCAGGTCTTAAAATGAGATCAGCTGGCAGAAATCATATATTGTCTAAACATAAGACAAAGAAAAAAAGACACGCTAGAGGAACTTCAAATTTGGTAGGTGCAAATTTGAAAGTAGTAAATAAACTATTGGAGGCATAAAATGCCAAGAGCAACTAAAGGGAATTTAAAAGCCAGAAAGCATAAAGCAGTTATAGCTAGGACTAAGGGCCATTATGGCGCTAGATCCAGATTATTTAAAACAGCTAAGCAATCTCTTATAAAATCTCTGCAATATGCCTATAGAGATAGAAAAAATAGAAAAAGAGACTTCAGAAGACTTTGGATCACAAGAATCAATGCCGAGGTGAGAAATCTTGGATACACCTATTCTAAGTTCATTGCAGGCCTAAATAATAAAGGCATAGAACTTGACAGAAAGATGCTGTCAGAGTTAGCTATACAGGATAAAGCAACTTTTGAGAAAGTTGTAAAAACTGCTATAGATTAATGACAGCACCAAAAGAAATATTCCTTCCATCCTTAGATAAAGAGCTAGGCTCTATTCATCCTATCAATCAAGTAAAAGATCAATTAACAGAATTACTTAAATCTTTCGGCTTTGAAGTCGCTGAAGGGCCTGAAATAGAAACTGAGGAATATAACTTTGATATGTTGAATATCCCTGCGTCTCATCCAGCTAGAGAAATGCATGATACATTCTATGTTGATAATAAAAATAAACTCTTAAGAACACATACTTCTCCTGTGCAAGTGAGATGCATGCTTAAAGATCAGCCTCCACTAGCATTCATATCTCCAGGTAAAGTCTATAGAAAGGATGATGATTCCACGCATTTACCTATGTTTCATCAAATTGAAGGGTTATATGTCGATAAAAATGTAAATTTTGCTCAATTAAAGGACTTAATGTATAAAATTTGTCATTCTTTATTTGGTGAAGCCACAAAATTACGTTTCCGCCCTTCATATTTCCCATTTACAGAACCTTCAGCTGAAGTTGATGTTCTATTTGGCGATAAATGGTTAGAAATTCTTGGGTGTGGTGTGGTAAATCCTAAAGTTCTAGAAAACTGTAAAATAGATTCTTCAAAATATTCAGGATTAGCTTTTGGTCTAGGAATTGAGCGTATAGCGATGCTCAAATACGGCGTAAATGATATCAGAGATTTCTATAAATCAAATCTAGACTTCTTGAGGCAGTTTAAATGAAGATAGCCTACCCACATTTACTAAATTTTTTAAAAGAAAAGCCTTCTTTAGAGGAATTATCTGATAAATTGCTTCAACTAGGCCATGAACATGAAATAGAAGGCAATATTATTGATCTTGAGATTACACCGAATAGGGGTGATTGCTTATCATTAAAGGGAATTGCTAGAGATCTAAACTATTTTTATAAAGCTGAATTAGATAAAGACACATATGATGGTGATATTCCCAAATCAGATTTTTCTTTTAAAAATAATGCTAAAGACTTATGCCCTAATATATCTTTCATAGAAATAGAAATAGATGGGCCAATAGCAGGCTATAAGACATACCTTGAAGACTATTTTAAAGATCTAAGAATTAATAAAAATAATTTTTTTACGGATGTTTCCAACTATTTAGCTTATGAAACAGGACAACCTACTCATTGTTATGATGCTTCAAAAATTAATGACACATTAGTTCTTGAAAAGAGAAACAAAAAAGAAAAATTTAAAACTCTTTTAGGTTCTGAAATAGAGCTAGAAGGTGAGAATCTTGTTTTTACAATAGGCGGAGTAGCGGTTGATTTAGCAGGTACTATGGGCGATGAAAGCACAGCTTGCAATAATAAAACTACCAAAGTTTTAGTGGAATGTGCTTATTTCAAGCCCGAAGAAATTTTAGGTAAAGCAAGAGAATATAATCTCAACTCTGAGGCTGCATATAAGTTTGAAAGAGGAGTGGATTATCTTGCTCAAGAATCAGTTTTAAGAAGATTTTTAGCTATTGTTAGTGATCATACGAAAATAAAATCGTTATCTATGTACTCTGAACAGAACAAAACAGAAATTCAGCAAATAAACTTTGATAGCAATAAGTTAAATTCTATTTTGGGCACCAATATTGAAGAAAAAGATCAATTGAAATATCTTGGATCTTTAGGTTTTAAAAATGGCAAGTCTATGATGGTGCCTTCTCATAGATCTGATCTTGAACATACTAATGACCTTGCAGAAGAAGTTGCCAGAATGGTCGGTTATGACAATATAGCAGCAGAAAGTTTAGCTCTTGGAATAAAAGTGAAATCCATGGAGCAATCTTTAGAAGAAAAATGTAAGAATCTGTTTGTTTCTCATGGATTCTTCGAAGTAATAAATATGCCATTTACTGCAGAGGAAAGCGAATTGTCTGTAAATGTGGATAATTCAATCGACAAACAGAGATCAAAACTTAGGACTAATTTAATGAGCTCTTTAAAAAATAATCTTGCTTACAATCAGAATAGACAAAAAGATTCAATCAAATTTTTTGAGATAGCAGATATTTATACTAAAGCATCGCAAGAAAAGAGAATGGCTGCTTTAGTCAATGGTAGATCAAATAAAAATTTTAAAGAATTTAATGCTCAGCTTGATTATGCGTATCTTAAAGGCTTATTGAATACTATTGCCTATGAATTACTTGGTGAAGGATTAACGTACAATCATGATAGTTGTGATGAATATGAATTCTTTGAACATATAACCTTCAAAGGAAAAGATATTGGCGGTATAGGTAAATTAAATAACAATTTGGTTGATTCAAAATCAAAGACCCCTGTTTTTGCTTTCGAAATCTCTCTAGACGGTCTAAATTTATCGGAGAAAAAAATTGAAAAGACTTCTGATTTTCCAGCGATTTTTCGAGATATATCAATGAGCATAGATAATCCAGAAGTTTTAAAAGAGCTAAGTGACAAATTAACAGAATCAGTTAAAAAGATGTCTTTGATAAAAGAATCTTTTATTTTTGATTATTTTGAAAATAAGAAACTTAATATCATGAAAGTTGGTTATAGATTTAAGTTCCAAACTGAAGATAAGAGCTTAACTGATAAAGAAGTCGACGGTCTCATGAAAGTTCTTACTGATAAAGCGCTATCAATTAATGGCGTTAACATCGAGGGATTATAAATTGTCATATATTTTTACATCTGAATCTGTATCAGAAGGTCATCCTGACAAGATGTGTGATCAAATCTCAGATGCAATATTGGATGAATGTCTTAAGCAGGATAAACAATCTAGAGTTGCATGTGAAACGCTGGTTAAAAATAATACTGTCGTTCTTGCTGGCGAAATAAGTTCAAAAGCATCTATTGATCACGAAAAAATTGCTAGAGATGTTGTCAAAAATATTGGTTATTTAGATCAAGAGCTTGGTTTTAGTTATGAAAGTTTTGAGTTTATTAATCTTTTATCACAGCAAAGTGCAGATATAGCAAAAGGTATATCCAACTTAGGGTCGGGCGATCAAGGATTAATGTTTGGTTATGCCTGTAAAGAGACTAAAGAACTTATGCCTTTACCTATATCACTAGCTCATAAGCTGACAATGAAACATGCTGAAGTTAGAAGAAGTTCTGATAATGGGTTATTACCTGATGCCAAATCACAAGTTTCAGTAGAGTACGATTCAAACTACAACCCAAAAAGAATTGATTCAATTGTTTTCTCATCTCAACATTCAAAGGATCTAAGTTTAGATAAACTTAGAGAGTTAATTAGAGAAGAGATAATTAATAAGTCATTACCTACAGATTTATTGGATGCTGAAACAAAGTATCTCATTAATCCAGCAGGTGAATTTAACATAGGTGGTCCAGTTGGAGATTCTGGATTAACAGGAAGAAAAATTATCGTTGATACTTATGGCGGAATGGCTC
>CENX01213476.1_pt1 | contig 25707 bp, 24 predicted proteins | sample 361321 | NCBI WGS metagenome assembly CENX01 (sample SAMEA2619678, study PRJEB7988) | marine metagenome | isolation source: saline water (ENVO:00002010), including | reverse complement strand
AGTTCCACCACATCCCCGGTAGATTGCTTATTCTATATGACAAAGGCAAGGATTAAACCTAAAACGGCAAAAATTACCCACATTATTGTTTCATTTTGATTGCCCTTTTTAAACGCCATATAGCCTAAAACCCAAAAAAGAATTGGTGAAAGCAGTAGAAAAGCTTTACCAACTAATATAGCTACTGGTATTAAACAAATAACTAAAAAAACCTTAAAAAAAGTTTCATTAAGGAGACTGTTCATTACCCTCCTCCTTTATAACTTTGAGTTCGTTTTCAATTGCCTGTAAATCTCTGGTTAGACTATTTAACCTATTTAAGACATCAGCAACTTTTTGATTATTTTGAATCCTATAGGAATCCACAGCATCAATAGACGATTGATTCATTTCTATTGCCTGTTTTTGTTTATTTAACTCGTTGGAGAGCAGAGTAATTTTTAATTGCAAATCTTCCGCTAACTGTATCTTTTGATTAATAGAGGATAGCTGATCTTCTAATCCTGTTGAAACAGCTTTTAGATTTTGTAAATTTTTTTCATTCTTTGAAGATTTAGTTTCTTGTTTTTTAAAGTTATCAAGATACCCTTTTCTGTGACCCCAAAGTTTTCTAACCTCTTTATCTAAAAAAGCTACTTGATCTGTCATAGTCTCCATATTTTGTTCAGAATCCTCATTGGTGATGGATAGCTTGCCTTCTATGATTTCAATTTTCTCCCCAACAGCTGCCAGAGCTTCAATATTGGAATTTTTTTGCTCCTCGATATAAAAATACATTCCCAATAGACTTGCAATCACAAGAACAATTAGTAGAGCACTAAACATAAATTGTCCGTCCCCTTTCGATTTTCTTCTTGGCGGTATCCTTGTAGGCTGACTCATAAGTAGTATTCTAAAGCAAAAATTACTCATGTGAATAAACTTAGATTAGACTGTTGCTATGAACTACAACAATAAAAGTGAAATACTCAAAAGAGCAAATTTCTTACTTAAAGATGGTGTTAAAAATAGAGAATCTTTATTCCATACACCAATTATTAGTTCTTTCTCACATCAACATATCTCTTCAAGGGTAATGGTGCTTCGTGCGCACAATGCTACCCAAAGAACAATGCGGTTTCACTCTGATTTTCGCTCTGATAAAGTTAAAGAATTGCTTGATGACCCAAGAACATCAATTATTGGGTATGATCCAACTCTAAAAACTCAAATTAGGTTAGTTGGAAAATCTAAAGTACATCACAATAATAAAAGTAGCCTTAAAGCTTGGGATGAGTCTCAAGCAATTTCAAAAAAATGCTACTCGGTAAAAGATGGGTCAAGTCATAAAGCTGAAAAACCTGAAATCTATGACTTTCATATGAAAGATATAAAGATTGAGGATGGATACGCAAATTTTTGTACCATTGAATTTAGCTATCACACTCTAGAGTTTCTTTATCTGCAACGGCAAGGCCACAGAAGATGTAAATTTAATTGGAATTCTAAAGGGAAGCTTTCGAGTGAATGGCTAGTACCCTAGCCCACTAATTCTGATAAGAAGCTTTGCACGTATTTAGATATTTGCTCTTGATCTAATTTCAATTCTTTATCAACGTACTGGGTTGATCTTAGACCGGTCCACAAAGGTTCTCCATTTTCAGCGTCATAAATTGTTAACCTCAGCATAGATCTATCAGTTTGATATCCATAATCATCATAGAATGGATCGTAATAATAATAAGGACTTCTTCTCATACTTCTTCGCTTATTTTTTTGATCAATGGATAGCGAAATCACTGCTTTAAAATCTGGGCTGTCTAAATTTTCTGTAAGCCCAAGATTTTGAAGTTGTTCACTGAGTTCTTTCTTTAATCCAGCGTTAGTAAAGGGGCTCACTTTAACGTTTTCAGATTTATCTGATATCACTACTATGTAGCTATTGAAGTCTTGCAAATTAAAAGTGCTTACCTTTTCTACACTAACAGGGTTGGAACTACATCCAATCATCACTATTAATACTAGAAGTGTTAAAATTTTTTTAAACATACTTTATTTATGATCTAATTTATATATATTAGTTCAATTGATTTTTTTCAACCATGAATAGCTACAAACTTTTAGATAAAAAAAATAATCCATCCTTAGGCTTTCAAGCAGAGAGATATATGCTTGACGAATATAACTCTGAACATATTCATCTTAAAAATGATTCAAAAGAGCTTGTTTTTATGGTGATGTTCAGAACAATTCCTGAAGATTCAACAGGTGTAGCACATATACTTGAACATACTACTTTATGTGGTTCAGATAAATTCAAAGTTCGAGATCCTTTCTTCATGATGTTAAGAAGATCAATGAGTACATTCATGAATGCTTTTACTGCTAGCGATTGGACTGCATATCCATTTGCAACTCAAAGCAAAAAAGATTTCTTTAACCTGCTTGATGTTTATTTAGATGCAGCTTATTTTCCATTGTTAGAAGAAGCAGATTTTATGCAGGAAGGCCATAGACTTGAGTTTTCGAAATTTGATAAAAGTAGCTCAGATTTAGAATATAAAGGGGTTGTATTTAATGAAATGAAGGGCTCAATGAGCAATATAACTAATACAACATGGCAAGCCTTAACAAAAAACTTATTTCCAGACCTTACATATAGGCATAATAGCGGTGGAGAACCAAAAGATATTACTAACCTCACTCACAAGTATCTGAAAGATTTCCACAAGAAATTTTATCATCCATCGAATGCTACTTATTTTACTTGGGGAGATATAGATGCCAAAGAGATTCAATCTTTCATAGATAAGAAATTATCTCAAAAATTTAAAAAAGTTGATGATAAAAATATTGAAGTAGTTAAACAACAAAAACCGTTCTCAAAACCCGTACAAGCAGTAGAGTCTTTTAATCCGGTTTCTCAAGAACAGTCTGGACATCAAAATTATGCTGCATGGGTCCTGGGTGAAAGTTTTGATATTGATCAATTATTAGAAGCCCACCTAATATCACTTTTGATTATGGATAACTCGTCTTCTCCTCTTTATGGAGCTTTGGAGTCTAATGATATAAGCAAATCACCTGCTCAAATTCTTGGTCTAGAGGATAGTATGAGACATCTTGTTTTTATATGTGGTGTTGAGGGAAGTGAAGCCAAGAGTCAGCCTAAATTTGAAAAATTACTAAATAAGACTTTTAAAGAAATTGTAAGTAAAGGTTTTTCTGATGAACAAATATCATCTGCTTTGTATCAATTAGAATTAAGCAGAAGAGAAATCTCAGCAGCATCTTTGCCATATGGTTTACAGATTCTGTTATCCATGGCCCCAGGATCTCTATATAAAGCTGATCCATTAGAACTCTCTAATGTAGATGAAGCGCTAAAGAAACTGAAAGAAAAAGTAAAAGAAAAGGGTTATTTAACTAACCTTATTGATAAATTCTTTATATCGAATAGTCATAAAGTAAGCCTTGAAATGACACCAGATACAGATCTCATAAACAAAAAAGAGACAGAATTAAAGAAAATACTAAACAACATAGAATCCTCTATGAGCAGTAAGGAGAAACTTGATTTGGTCAAACAATCTAAGAGTTTAGCGGACAGGCAAAATGCTATTCCAAATAAAGATGTTCTACCGAAACTAGAATTAAATGATGTACCTAAAAATATTGATTTTCCAAAAACGAAAAAATTAACAACTTTTGGTTATTCACCAATTTTCTACCAACAACCTACAAATGGTTTAACCTACAACCTTGTTTCCAAAGAATTGGTAGTTGAATCTCAAGATGAACTAGATAGTTTAATGTTTCTTTCAGCTCTACTGGGCAAAGTTTCTGCAGGAGATAAAGACCATATTCAGTTACAACAAGAAATTTCTAGAATATCAGGTGGTATATCAGCTTCTAATCATTTTTTCTATGATAAAACTGAGGAGCTTAAGGGCAAAATGACCCTATCTGCAAAATTTCTCCCTGAAAATACAGTTGATACGACAAATCTTATTTTTGAGATTTTTAATAAAACAAATTTTGATCTCCATGAAAGAATTAAAGAATTAATGTTTCAAAATTTTATGGGTTTTCAACAATCAATTGTTGAAAATGGTCACAGATTTGCAATGTTAGGTGCTAGCTCATCGCATAATCAGCTCTCTTACCTTCAAGAATCTATGGGCGGACTGAGTGCAATATCTAAATTTGCTCCTTTTGTAACAAATCAGGACGATTTAATGAAAAAAGAGATCGGAAAAGTTGAGAGTATGTTCAAAAAACTAGAATCGATGAAGAGTGAATTGCTTTTTGTTTCAAATGAAAAACTTACTAAAGATCAAATTAATCAAATCAGAGAAATTGACTTCAAAAAAGATGGAAGTTCCAAGGTAAATGTTAACTTTACTAAAACGTTTAATAAAATTGCTTTTCCAATAAATACTCAAGTTAATTTTTCAGCTATGTCACTTGATGCTCCAATTTATGATGTAAAAGAATCACCAAAATTTATTCTTCTTTCAAGTCTAATGAGGAATGAATTTCTCCATAAAAGAGTTAGGGAGCAAGGCGGTGCATATGGAGGTGGTGCTTCATATGATCCGTTCTCAGGCACATTTAAGTTTTTCTCTTATCGTGATCCTAGGTTTATTGAAACAATAGAAGATTTTCAAAGCGCTATAAGCTGGGCAGCGTTAGGGAGCTTCGATGAAAATATGATTTTAGAAAGTAAGTTGTCAGTTTTATCTGATATTGATAAGCCTGCCTCACCAGCTGGTGAAGCATTTAAAGATTATAGATTATCGAGTGAAGACAAAACACAGAAGATGCGGGAGGATTACAGGAAAAATATCTTTGCTGTTTCAAAAGAGGATTTAGTTGAAGCAGCTAATTCTTTGAAATTAAAACCCTACAGCGTCTTTTCAATAATTAATCCAAACCTTGAAAAAACAGCTCAAGCAAACGATTTCTTAATAAAAAGAATTTAAAAAATTCCCAAAAAACCTTTTTTCTTCTTTAAGGGACAATTTTTAAGTTGCCTCTCATATCTGACTGCGTTGTATTTTACTTTTTTGGCAACATCTATAAGCCAATCTTTATCTTTGTAGCTTCTTCTCTTGTAGCCACCATAACCCTCATGATATGCCAAATATAATTTGTCTACTTCGTAATTTCTAATACGTACCGAGGATGCCTTTGATAAATACCAACCGATAAAATCAACGGAATTATCAAAATTTGATCTATTGGCTCTGTTTTGGCCAGTTTCTTTTTGATATTCCTCCCATGTACCTTCAATTGCTTGAGAATAACCTTTTGCTGAAGTTGGTCTTTTCCACGGGATAAAACCCAATATTTTCTCTCTATCTGGGGCTGCATTAGAATCGAATGAAGATTCTTGTCTTATTATTGCCATCACAGTACTAGGATCTGCGTTCCATTTTTGTTTTGCTTTTAAAAGTGAATTTTGCCATCTAGGATTTTCACCTAAAATATCACAGATGTCGTCTTGATTGGAAGGTATACTATTTGCACAGGAAGTAACGGCTAAAAAGGTTGAAAATAATATTAATTTTTTCATATCTTTAAAAAATCTTTAATTTTTGTCTCGTCTACTAATTCTAAGCCAAGTTCCGTGGCTTTCTTAAACTTAGAGCCAGGTTTTTCCCCATAAAGTAGATAATCTGTATTAGCACTTATGCTACTTGATGGGATACCCCCCTTAGACTTGATGATATCTTTTAATTCATCACGACTAAATTTTGTAAATGAGCCTGTGATAACAATTCTTACGCCATCTAGATGGCTATCAGCTGAAGCAACATAATTTTCAATTTCAATCTGATCTAAAAGTTTATCTATACCTACTGGATCAATGTTAAAAAATTCAATTATATTGTTTGCTACAACTTCACCAATACTATCAAGCTGCAAAAGATCTTCGAATGTTGCACTTCTTAATTTTTGAAACTCTTTGAAGTGTCTTGCTAGAGATGATGCTGTAGTTTCACCTACTTCAGGAATACCAAGAGCATTAATAAAAGTTTCTAACTTTGGTTTTCTTGCAGCATCAATGCTAGCGAAGAGATTGTCAATTGACTTTTCTCCAAAACCTTCAAGACTTTTTAATTCTGCTTCATGCTGTTTTAATTTAAATAAATCTGCAACTTTCTTTACGTAACCAAGATTTATTAAATGAGTATTAATTTTGTATCCTAAACCATCAATATTCATTGCCTTCCTAGAAACAAAATGTTCAAAGTAACCAAATAACTGCGCAGGACAATTCATGCCTGCATCACATCGAAGAAATGGGCCATCTTGCTTAAGCTCATTTTCGCATGACGGACAAAGTTTAGGCACTTTTACTAAGGTTTGTAAACCATCCCTAACATCTTGATTAACTTTTGTAATTTGCGGTATTACGTCCCCTGCTCTTTTAACAAGCACAGTATCATTTACCCTAATATCCAACCTCTTTAGTTCATCTAAATTATGTAGAGTAACGTTTGAAATATTAGCACCTGATATAAGTACTGGTTCAATTGTTGCATAAGGTGTAACTATGCCTGTTCGACCAACAGAGAATAAGACATCATTTACTTTAGAAAATTTTTCAGAAGCAGGGAATTTCCAAGCTACTGCCCATCTTGGTGCTTTTGAGACAAACCCTAATTTTTCTTGAAGATTAATATCATTTACTTTTACGACAGCACCATCAATCTCGTAATTAAGTGTTTCTCTAGAATCTAAAATTTTATTTACTGCACTGCATGATGAAACTGCATCCCCAAATGAAACTAAATCATTGGTTGGTAGATTATTTTTTTCTAAGAAAGAGATAAAATCTTTATGACTTTCAATGTTAAAGTCGTCTGAATAACCGCCTAGAGCATACAGAAAAATATTTAGGGGTCTTCGTTTAACAACATCTAGGTCCAAATTTCTTAATGTACCAGCTGCAGCATTTCTTGGATTGATAAAAGCTTTTCCACCTTCCTTTTCAATATTCTTATTGATTGCATCAAAATCATCTAAATTAAAAAATATTTCACCTCTAAGTTCTATTACTTTTGGAACATTAAAAGAGAGCTTCTGAGGAATTTTTGTAATTGTTCTGATATTTTCAGTGACGACCTCTCCAACTTCACCATCTCCTCTTGTTACTGCGTTCGTTAAAATACCTTCTTTGTAAGTAAGAGAAATACCTATGCCATCGAACTTTGGTTCAACTGCAAAAATAACTTTATCGACATTCGAACGCTTAAGTATTCGTTCTTCAAATCTATTAAATTCTTCCTCATTAAAGACATTTGATAGAGAAAGCATTGGCTTTAAATGGGCATGTTTATCAAAACCTTTTGAGGGCTTTGTTCCCACTGTCTTCGTTGGTGAATCTTTACTTATATCTTGATCAGATTCTAAGGATTTTAATCTCTGATAAAGAGCATCATATTCTGCATCACTGATTTCAGGATTATTTTCAGAGTGATATAAGAAATTATGCCGATCTATTTCTTCTTTAAGTTTATTAATTTCATCTTTAGCTGACATAAGAACCTGATTTTAAATCAACCTTACTAGCAGTATCTCTATAATTACTGATTGTTTGCTCAGATAAAGAGTTAAAATTATCGTCAAGTAATTTCATATCAAATGATTCTGATACTTTTCTTCCTATTGAAAGCATTTGATCAAAAATTTTTGTTACATTGCGTTGTCCTTTAAGATGAAGGACGAACGTCATTAAGGATATAAGATCATTCTCTTGAAACATTCCAGGCCTCTCACCATTTAATATTTTAAAGCCCTTATTGTTAGAGCTATCTTCAGATTCAAAATAACCGTCTTTGAATATCAGATCATTCACTGTCAACTTTTGTTTAATAGGATCCAGACCTGGCTTATTTTCAATTTTTGCCGCAAGGTGTAAAACGATAAATTTGCCTTCATTCTCATCAATAAGATTTAGCTCAACCTGTTTTGGAGTTCTTACTTCATTTAACTCCTCTTCGGCAACATTTTTTTTTGGTTCTTTACTAAATAACTTGAATTTTTCTCTAAGTTCTTTAGAAAACTTAATGTCTCCTTGCTCTTGGTAAATCTTATAGAGCTTATAAGAAATTATACTAATAATTATTAATGCAAGTATGCCGTAAATAATATATTGATAGAGTGGATTCAAGATTGTGCTAGCTCCATTGCTTGCTCAACATCTACAGACACAACTTTCGATACCCCCATATCTCTCATTGTTACTCCAAGTAAATGAGTGCTTTTTTCCATTGAAATTTTATTATGTGTAACAAATATAAATTGTACTTTTTCTGACATTTCATTAACTAAATTTATAAATCTTGCGGTATTTTCATCATCTAATGGAGCGTCAACCTCATCTAATAAACAAAATGGCGCTGGATTTATTGAGAATAATGAGAATACAAGAGCCAAAGCTGTTAAGGCTTTCTCTCCACCTGAAAGTTGAGAAAGTTTTGTATTCTTTTTGCCTGGCAATCTAGCCATGAGCAATAAACCTGAATCCTCAGATTTATCTAAAAGATCTAATTTACAAAAACCACCACCAAATAGCTTAGGAAACATATCCTCAAGATGTTTGTTGACTGCATTTAAACAGTCATGAAAGGACTTATTAGACTCTCGATCTATTTTTTTAATTGCCTCATCTAACTTATTTAATGAAATCTCTAATTCTTCAATCTGACCACTTAAAACTTCCTGCCTTTTAACTTCAGCTTCAAGTGTTTCTGGTGCTGCAAAGTTAATAGGTCCTAAATTCATTATCCTTTTTTGAAGTTTTTCTAAATCTATAATAATTTCTTCTCTCTCTCCCTCTATGTCTTTTATATCTCCATAAGTTGCAAGTTTCTCCTGTTTTTCTTTTACATCTATTTCAATACTTCTTTTATTGAGCTCCTTCTCATTTCGCTGATAAAGTATCCGCTCTTTCTCTGTTTCAAGTTTTGTAATTTCTGCTTCAAATTCCCTTAATTCTTCATTTGCTTTATCTTGATTTGCTTTTAATTCCATAACTTTAAGTTCTTGATTTTTTCTTAACTCAATAAAACTGGTTAATTCAGATTTTTCTTGATTCAAATCTTTTTTTAGAATGTCTATCTCAGAAATAATTTGCTTATTTCTTTCAACAAATTGTAATTTTAAAGAATCAATCTTTTCTGAAGCATCGTCACTTTGGCCTTGGCCTATTTTGAAACCTTTTTTCCAGAAATTTTTAAAACCTCCTATTAATGTTTGTTTGTCGCTTGATGTTAATTCGGCCTCAATTTCTGAAAATAATTTTTGAGCTTCTACTTTTATATTCTCTAATGTTTCAGAATTTAATTCATTCGTATCTTTATCATTTCCTTGTAATTCTTTAGAAAGTTCTTCCAGGTTTGCAATATTTTTTTTCTCTTCAGTCTTTAGGTCGTCAATTCTTGAATTTACTGTTCTTTCTTTTTCTTCGATTAGAGATATCTTAGCTCCAGCTTCAAAGAAATTCCTTTGTTCTTCCTCGAGCTCTTTTAGGCCCTCCATCAACTTAGTTTTTGCTACATCTCTTTTGGCAATAAAATTCAATCTATCACCATCTATCTTTTCTAAATCCTTATCTATAGAATCATTTTCTTTTTGTGATTCATTCATTGAAACAAGAAGCGCTTTAAGTTCATCATTTACAACAAATTTTTGAAATTCCTGTTCTTTAGTCCTGAGTTTCTTGTACCTTGAAGTAAGATTAGCTTCTGCTTTTAATCTTCTGATCGATCTTTTTACCTCATCTTCTAAATCTTTTAATCTTGAAATATTCTCTGAGGTTCTTCGTATTCTAGATTCTGTTTCTCTTTTTCGTTCTTTATATTTTGATATCCCAGCAGCTTCTTCAACATAACTTCTCAATTCTTCGGGTTTTGCTCCTACTAAACTAGAAATTATTCCTTGCTCAATAATTGCGTAACTATTGCCACCCAATCCAGTCCCCAAAAATAAATCTTGAACATCCCTTCTTCTAGCGACAGCATTATTTATAAAATAGGTAGATTGTCCATCACGTCCCATTTCTCTTTTAACACTCACCTCATCAAATTTAAGGTATTCTCCACCAAGAAAATTCTCTGAATTGTCAAAAGATAGTTCAGCTGAGCAATGACTTACGGGTTTTCTTGAGTCAGAACCATTGAATATTACGTCTTGCAAACTTTCACTTCTTAGACTTTTTGCTGACAACTCTCCTTTCACCCATTTTATAGCATCTATAATATTCGATTTTCCACAGCCATTTGGACCGACAATACCACACATGATTCCTGGAAAATCAATTTCAATTGGGTCTACAAAACTTTTAAACCCTGCTAATTTTAAGCTTTTAAGTCTCATTTGGATCTTTTAATAGTATATGTGGTAACTAACAAGATGGATATAAGTAAAACAATTAAAGGAATAAGAAATAAAGTTTTATTTTCGTTAATATCTGTCTTTAAAATTACATAATTTCCATAACGTTCTTCCATAAATTTAAAAATTTCATCATTCGAGTAACCTTCTTTAATTAAACTGGCTATTTCTTGTTTTAAATCTTTCGATATTGGCGCGTTCGAACTATTGATATTGCCATATGAACATTTGGGACATCTAATATTTTCTGCAAGATAATCGAGCCGTTTTAGTTGTTGAGGGTTTAAGTTTTCATAAAGATTTTCTGCATAAATGGGCAATGTAAAAAAAATGAAAATATTAAAAATACGGAGCAAATTTTTCATTCCAAACCTCTAAATTAACTTCACCTATTCTGTGACTTATAATTTCACCATCAATCACTAAAAATGTCTCTGGAGCCCCTGTAACACCAAGTTTCAAAGAAATATCTCCAGATAAATCAAAAATTGAAAACTCATATGGGTCACCATTTTTCTGTAAGTAGCTTGTAGCATTGAAATTTTGATCTTTGTAGTTGATTCCTATGAGTTTGACGTTCTTTGACTCAGTTATTGATTTCAGAAAAGGGTGTTCAACTAAACAGGTTATACACCAGCTCGCCCATACGTTTAAGAGAACTTTGCCTTTTGTAAGTGATTTGAGTGGTATTGGGTTTCCATCTAAATCATAAATTTGTTCTGAAATAATTAGTTTTTTACCCTCTTGGGTTTTGATGGTTTGTGGTTCGTCAGTTTGGACAAGAGAAAGACTGAAAATTGATAGCATCATTACCAAAAGAGCTAGAATTAAAACTAAAAAATATCTAGTAACCATGTCTTCTTATTGTCCCATAAAGCATGGATAAGAGTAATAAGATTGATGAAATCCAAATCAACATTATTCCGTAATTTATGGAATACCTGATCGACCACGACCCATCTTGAAATCGATCACCTAGTACAATGTGATAATCCTTTCTTATAGTTGAAACAATTCCTGTTTCTGAAGTTATTACACCACCAATTTTATAAACTCTTTTTTCAGATTTTAAATTTCTTTGTGTTTCGCCAGAATGAATTGAAAAATTTGCAACAACAGTGTCAAAGTTCATTTCCCCTTCAATATCAACGGAATCCAACTTGATGACTGTATTGGAAAATTCAACTTCTTCACCTGGTTTTAACCTAACGTCTAAACTCTCTGAAAATTGATGATTTGCTATTACAGCAAATGTTAAAAGAACTACAGACAAGTGTCCCATGACCTTGTGAGCAATATTAATTTGTTTTTTAGTAGCTAATTCAACTAATGCTTTGAGAAGCAGAATCGATAACACCAAAGCTACAAAGTACAAGCCTACGCTGATTGCACTTATTTTCAAAAAATCAATAATTATTATGACTAAAGCAACCGAAAGAACTCCGAGAAAGAAAGATCTTCTATTACTTTTCAGTAAAATTGGAAATTGCTCAACTGAAAATAATGTAATCAAGATTAAAACTAATGGAGTGATTAAACTAGAAAAGTAATTAGGCCCAATACTTAATTTCTGACCATAAAATACTTCTGTAACAATTGGATATAATGTTCCCAAGAAAACAATCAATAAGATTGCTAACAGAACAACATTATTTAAAACTAAGAGGTATTGTTTAGATAGTAATTTTGGCCAATCACTTTGTAAAAATACACTTTTTGAAAAAAATAAAACAAGTGAGGCAAATGCAAAGATACCAAATAAACTCAGAAGAAATACTCCTCTAGAAGGATCTGAAGCAAATGAGTGGACGCTATTTAATATCCCCGACCTAACTACAAAAGATGCAAGAATTGTGAGCAGGAAAGTACTTATACCTAAAAACACCATCCAAGAGAGTAAGATTTTATTTTTACTAAAAATTAATGAGTGAGTGAAGGCTGTTCCTGCAAGCCAAGGCAGTAAAACTACATTTTCAACTGGGTCCCAAAACCAGTACCCTCCCCAACCCAGCTCATAATATGCCCAAATTGAGCCAAGCAAAATTGCAAAAGTTAATGTAAACCAGGATACTCCTGCCCAAAGCTTAAGGCTCTGGAATAATTTCTTACCAAAACCAATAAACATGCCAGCTATCACTAAACTGAAAGTCACAGCATAAAAAACATACCCGGCAAAAAGAACTGGTGGATGTATTACCAACAAAGGGTCCTGTAACAATGGATTTAAATCTGTGCCATTATTCGGTAAAACGTCAAAGGTTAAAAATGGATTTGAGGTAAAAATTTGGAAAATCAAATAAAAAAATAAAATAAAAGCAAGGGTTGCATTTGATATCGGCATCCAATCCTGTCCCCAGAAAAAAGTGTTATTGATGAACATGCTACCAGATAAAAATAAAACCATTAGAAGAAATGAGCCCTCGTGAGCAGACCAAAAAGCAGAGATTTTATAAAAAGTTGGGAGCAATGTGCTGGAATTTTCAAAAACGTAGATAAAGGAAAAGTTGTCTTCTAAAAATTGTAGCAATAAGTAGCCACAGCAAATTATTAAAGTTGCAAAATTTGCAAGAACTAAGCTATTACCAAATTTTGAATGCTTTTTGGTTAATGAGGAAACAAAAATCAGCGCACTTAATAATGCTGAAAAAGATAGGAGAATATTACCGAAAAAATCAGGCTGTATGTTAATTTTGCACCTCAATTTTGACAGGCATATAATTTTCATCGTGCTTAGCTAAGATTTCTGTCGCAATAAATTGATTCTGCTCAGCACTAAGTGAACCAGTTGCAACCACACCACTATTCTCCTTAAAAAGGTTTGGTAAAACGCCCTCGTAAATTACTAACATTTCGGATTTAAAATCAGTCACAATAAAACTTATCTCTAGGCCTCCAAGTTTTTTCAAACTACCCGCTTTGACCATCCCACCTAATTTAAAATCATCAAGTTGATTAAAATCGGTTGCTTTTACATCACTTGGTGTAAGGTATAGATCAATATTTTTTTCCAGCGCCCGCAAAATAAAAAATGCAATTAAACCTACAGACAGTAAAAAGAAAACTATGAGATAAATTTTATTTAATCTATTTTTTCTAATCATCTAAATCTTCCTGACAATTCTTAAGTTTAGCCATAAAGCGTATATATGAACTAAGACACAAAATTAAAATCAGTGAAATAGATATTAAGAAGGTAAATAATACTGTTTCTATACTATCCATTAATTATTTCCCTCATCGCAGTTGTTTTGCCCGTTCTTGCTAGTATTTCAAATTGAATATTTCTTGCAAAAATACTAAATGATATTAACAACAAAGAACCAAGCATTAATGGTAAACCTATGAGCATTTCTGTATCTATAGCACTGCCAGAGGTAGTGATACTCGCATTTTGGTGCAATGTGTTCCACCAATCAACTGAAAACTTAATAATTGGAATATTTACAGCACCAATAATTGAAACTATGCTTAGAATTTGATCAGTAGTTTGTTTTGAGCTAAAAGAAGATCTCAGGGCTATCAGCCCTATGTACTGAATCAAAAGTATAAAAGTTGAAGTTATTCTAGCGTCCCAAACCCAGTATGTGCCCCAAGTTGGTTTGCCCCATATTGAACCTGAAATCAGGACAATAGCGGTAAATACAAGACCAATACTTATAGCAGAATTAAGAAATATAGCAGAGATTTTGGTTCTCCAAACGAGATAAATGAAACCATTTACTGCTAAAAATAAATAAATAAGTTCGGATAAAATAGCTGAAGGAACATGTATAAATAATATTCTATAAATTTCTTGTTGTTCAATATCAGCAGGCAAACTGTAAATCACAAAATAACTTGATAACAAGAAAGCCATCAAGCCTATTATGAAAGCTGGCAAAGCAGAAAGGTTACAGAATTTAAACACCTTGGATGGAATAAAGTATTTTGCTACGTATTTATACATCTATTTACTTTGTACTTTTAGTATTTGTATCACTGCAAAATTGATGAAAGTTGCAGAAAAAATAAAATATGCCATTAAAAAATTTAGATTTGGTTCTAGAGCTATTTTTACGAAGATCTCTTCGACTAGGATAATAAATGGTATTAAAAGTGGAATTATCAATAATGCATTTAAGGAATTATTACGCTTCATTGAAACAGCACTGCCTAAATTAAAGAAAAAATGTAACGTGCTTAACATCAAAAGATAAGAGACTATTAGTTCAAAGATGTTTTCTCCCTCAAATCCATTAATCAAATAAGCAAAGAAAGTAATTGGTATGAAGATAAGGAAGAGATTCACAGAAAATTTAGCGAATAAGTAAGATGATAGGCTTTCGCCTTCGCATATTTTTTGCTCAAGGTAACCAGAAGTATAGTCATCTTTAAATGAACTCTCCGATATAATAAAAACCGTTATAAATGCTGCAATAAAAGAACTTACATATGAAAGCTGCTCATCAAAATTTAGAATTATGAAGATTAAAAAAATAATCCCAAAAATAGATAAAGGCAGATAAATATTTTTAGGGATTAATAAAAATAGCCCAAACTCTCTTTTTAAATCTTTATACATTCTTCTCCAAATAAATTTTTACGCTTTCATCTAATTCTTCTTGATGGTTTGCCATGATGATGCAATTACCCTTTTTTACATGTTCATTAAAGACTTTTATTAGATTTTTTATTGATTCTTTATCTAGACCTGCAAATGGTTCATCTAATATCCAAATGTTCTTCTCCGAAGATATTATTCTCACTAAAGCTGATTTCCTCTTCTCACCAAATGATAGATTGAAGAATTTTTGATTTTTAAGTTTTGATAATCCAAATTTTTTGAATAGGCTATCGTTTAGAGGTGCTCCGATAATATTAAAATTATCTCTTAAAGATATTTCTTCTACAAACCCGTTTTTGTGGCCTAAGTACGCAATATTTAATTCTAAATTTTCATCATAATAAATATTATCTATTTTGTTCAAACCACTTAAAATTTTTAGCAGAGATGATTTTCCAGAACCATTGCCACCTCTAATTTCATAGATTGCTTTCGATGAAATTTCAAAATCTAAATTCGAAAAAATAGTACGAGAATCTATCTCGTAACTAAGGTTTGAGGTTTTATAAAGAATCATTAAAAATTGGTTTCAGAACATACATTGAAATAATCACAAATGCATACAGTTCATATGGTATTATTTTATCAGCAGAAATCTATCAAAAGGAGTTTAAATGAGACTGGTTATTATATTTTTAATTTCATTATCTATATCTGCAGAGAACTATTTTCCTAATAACGAATGGAAAACTGCAAAACCTGATCAAGTTGGACTAGATCAAGAAAAAATAGATAAATTGTTTGAAATGACTTTTAACGACGATGCTTCTATGAGTGCTGTCTTAATTAAAGATGGCTATATTATTCAAGAACAATATGCAGAAGGTTTTAATGAAAGCTCTTTTGGTACATCCTGGTCCACTGCGAAAAGTTTTTATGCGGCATTGGTTGGAATATCACTTGATAGAGGAGAAATTAAGAGTCTAGATGAACCTGTTGCTAATTATGTCGACTCTTTTAAAATGCCTGAAAAAGAAAAAATTACAATTCGACAAATATTAAACATGACAAGTGGATTGGAGTTTCCAAGTCATGAGCATGAAATGATGTTTCTTGAAGCTGATCATCTTAAATACGCTGAAAAAGTAGGCGTAGAAAACCCACCAGGTGAAATATTCCAATACAACAACGTTAATTCTATGATGATTGGTGAAATACTTAAGGGCGCAACAGGCAAAACTGCTAAAGAGTTATTGGAAGAAAGAATTTTTAGTCAAATTGGTTTAGAAAATTATACGGCCTGGGAAGATAGTGCTGGAAATACAATGACATACTGTTGTTTAGATATGTCAGCCAGAGATTTTGCCAAATTTGGGTTACTTTTCAATAGAGATGGAAAATGGGATGGCAAGCAAATTATTTCTGAGGATTATGTTGACGAATCACTTCAACTTTATTGGGGCAAAACACCAAGTATGGGTTGGAGTCATAGCGATACTAGAGGCTACAGCCTTCAATGGTGGATTTCTAAGTACGACGACGACGCAAAAATTTATAATACCAGTGGCAAGTATGGTCAGTTCGTATTCATAGACAAAGATAGAGACATAGTTTTTGCTAGAATTACTAAATATTACCCTACAGAAGGTGATGTTCAAGATTGGGGAGCTCTAGGCTACCTACGTTTCCTTGGTAGTATTAATAGAGCGCTTATAGTTTCAAGATTTCTTATGTCAATTGGCTTAATTGACTTTGATGATGGAAGTGTAAAAACTCCATATACAAATTCTGATGGAGAATCAAAAGAGTTTTACCAAAATTATGTTGAAATTGTGAACTCAATTGCAGATCTAGAAAAAGATGCTTAGATTCTTATTAATTTTATCAATATCTTTAAATGTTTATTCTGTTGATAAACTCAATGAAAATGTTCTTAATGAACTGAGCAATATGATAATGAGTGACTCAGCCACTCAAGCACTAATTGTTTCTCATAATGGCAATATTGTTCTGGAACAGTATGGAGAGGGATATTTGGAAACAGACTTTGTTACATCACAATCAATTGCCAAAGCTTTCTATGCTGTTTTATTTGGAGTTGCAATTGAGAAGGGTTTACTTAAGAATCTTGATCAACCAATCAGTGATTATTTGCCTGAGTGGAAGAATGATAAAAGAGGAGAAATTACAATACGGAATCTTCTAGAGATGAAATCAGGCTTGTATAGAAGTGAGTCTTGGAATGAGGAAATGTTTCTTTCAAGTAATAATTTGAATTTTGCACTAAACGTTGAGCTTGTAAATGAGCCAGGTAAAGTTTTTGAATATAACAATGTAAATACAGCGTTACTTGGTCCCGTAATTGAACAAATTTTTGATGATTCTCCGCATGAAGTTTTAAAAAAAGAAATTTTAGCGCCGCTGGAAATTACGGAATATGGGTTATGGAAAGATCATTCACTTAATGACATTACTTTCCATGGTATCGATTTAACACCATTAGACTTTGTAAAATTTGGCCAACTATATGCTCAAAAAGGACTGTGGGAAGGACAACAGTTAATTAATAAGACATTTATGGAACAGTCAATGCAACCTATTTCAGAGGGACCAGGTGAATTATATGGCATGCATACTTCAATTCGAAAAATGTCAGAAGAAAGGAGGCTACTGGTAAAAGAGGGGTTTAATGGGCAATATCTTTTTGTCATCCCAGAAGAAAATTTAGTTGCAGTTAAATTCACCAAATACTTACACAACAGAGAAAACGGTTACGTCATTAGTCTTGGGCCAATGGATTATTTGCTTTGGCTTCCTTTTTCCTGGCTAAAAGCAATTGGTGAAGCTTTCGCAGGTGATGGGGAAAGCGATCCCGAACTTAATGATGGAAGTATTAATATGCCTGCAACAATGTCTGTCAAAGATAAGTTTAATTGTCCCAATACAACGACTGACAAATGCCCGCCTGTTCAAAGAATGCAAGACTTAGTTTTTGGTTTAACAGATCTTAATTCCAATCAAGAATAACTTTTCCTGCTTTACCTGAATTAAGTAAATCAAATGCCTCAGAGAAATCTGAATAATGAAATTTATGAGTGATGATATTTGATATATCTAAACCTGAATCTATCAAAGCCATACCCTTATACCATGTTTCAAAAATTTCCCTTCCGTAGATAGCTTTAAGATTTAATGCTTTAAAAATTGCTTTTGATAGGTCAAATTGAATTTTGTCAGAAGGCAAACCTAATAAAGAGATATTGCCGCCCATAATCATAGCCCCCATCATTTGATCGATAGCTTGTTCTGAACCAGACATTTCCAAACCAACATCAAAACCCTCTTTCAGTCCCATTTCAAACATTTTTACCTGTAAATCCTCTTTAAGAGGGTTCAAGGTTTCAACATCACAAACTTTTTTTGCAAGCTTTAATCTATTATCGTTGATGTCTGTAAGTAAGACATTTCGTGCTCCAACATGCTTTGCAATTGCTGCAGACATTATTCCAATTGGCCCAGCTCCTGTAATAAGAACATCTTCACCAACCAAATCAAAAGATAATGTTGCATGCACTGCATTTCCAAATGGATCAAGAATTGCACCAATTTCATCAGTAATACTTTCAGGTAACTTGATAACATTTTTTGCTGGCACTGCAATAAATTCTGCAAAGGCACCATCCCGGTCAACACCAATGTTTACTGTATCTGGATCTAGATGAAGTTTGCCTGCTTTTGCATTTCTACTTTTTAAGCCTGTGATATGGGATTCAGCAGAAACCCTGTCACCAATATGAAAATTGCTTACATTTGAACCAAGCTCATGGACTTGCCCCATAAATTCGTGACCAATAGTCATAGGTGTCTTTATCGTATTACTGGCCCATTTATCCCAATTCCAAATATGTAAATCAGTACCACAGATCGCAGTTTTTTGAACTTTAATAAGAATGTCATTGGAACCAAAGTGTGGAACTTTAATATCATCCAGTTTAAGTCCAACTGCACTTTCTGTTTTAATCAAAGCCTTCATATCACGCCCAGAGATTTTCCTATCTTTTTGAATATTTCTAAGGCTTTGTCTAATTGTTCTTGATTATGTTCACTTGTAATTTGTAACCTTATTCTTGCTTCTCCTTTCGGTACAACAGGATAAAAAAAACCAACTGCATATAAACCATGCTCTAAAAGCTCTTTTGACATCTTTTGAGCTACAGCAGCATCACCTAACATTACAGGTGTTATAGGATGCTCGTCGCCTTTCAGGGTAAAACCTAAATCTTTCATTTTTTCGCGGAAATATTTAGTATTTTTGATGATTCGTTCTCTTCTCTCAGGTTCATTCTCAACTATATCTATTGCTACTAATGAAGCTTTTACAATTGAAGGCGCCAAAGCATTTGAGAAAAGGTAAGGTCTTGATCTTTGCTTAAGCAACTTAATGACATTTTCTTTTGCACAAATAAAACCACCAGACGCACCGCCTAATGCTTTGCCTAATGTTCCTGTTAATATGTCGATCTTGCCCTCTACTCCGAAGTATTCTGCTGTACCTCTCCCCTTTTCTCCTACAAAACCAGTTGCATGACAATCATCAACCATTACAAGAGCATCATAGCGTTCGGCTAATTGACAAATCTCATCCAGTTTGGCAAAGGTTCCATCCATTGAGAATACTCCATCTGTTGCAATTACCTTATGTCTGGCATTATTTTTAACTGCTACCTTTAAACAGTTTTCTAAACTTTTCATATCACTATGATCGTATCTATATCTTTGAGCTTTACATAACCTAATGCCATCTATAATTGAAGCATGATTGAGTGCATCACTGATAATGGCATCATCTTTGGTGAATAATGGCTCAAATAAACCCCCATTTGCATCAAAACAAGCTACGTAAAGGATAGAGTCTTCAAAACCCAAGAAAGAACTCAGTTTTTTTTCTAATTGCCTGTGCAGATTATTGGTGCCACATATAAATCTAACTGACGCCATACCAAAGCCATCATCAACCACTGAGTTTGAAGCAGCTTTTTTAATTTGATCGTTATTTGCAAGGCCTAAATAATCGTTAGCACAAAAGTTTAAAACCTCTTTGCCCGTACTCAGTTTAATTGCTGTCTGTTGTGGTGTTGAAATTAACCTTTCATCTTTAAAAAGATTGTCAGCCACTATCTCGGACACCTCGTTATTTATAAAGTTGTAAAAACTTTTACTCACAATATGATTATAATAGAATCCATTATTATCTTATGCATAAAAGAACAAAAATTATTGCAACAATAGGCCCATCATCTAAGTCAGAAGATATGATTTTAAAGCTCTACCAAAAGGGCATGAACGTTGTAAGAGTTAACATGTCGCATGCTTCGCTTGATGACCTAAAAGATATCTCCTCCATAGTTTCTAAATTAAATAAGAAAATTACATCTTCCATTGGTTTAATGATTGATACTCAAGGGCCTGAGATAAGAACATCTAACTTTAAAACTGATATTACAATTAAGAAAGGTGATCACATTGTTCTGTGTGAAAAACTGAAAAATAAAAAAGCTAAAGAAATCTTAATCGATAATTTAAGTTACATTAAAGGTCTCAAGGTAGGTGGAAAGATTTCTCTTGATAACGGGTTAATTGATTTAAAAATAAAAAAAATTGCTACTGGCTGCATTCAATGTAATGCACTTGACGCTGGAGCAATTGGTGGGAAGAAGCATATTAATTTTCCAGGAGCTAAAATTAAACTTCCTACCATAACTACTAAAGATAAAAAGGATATAAAAGAAGGCATCAAATTAGGAGTTGATTTTATAGCCTTATCGTTTGCTCGAACGCACAAAGACATAAAAGAATTATCAGGTCTCATTAAAAGAGCTGAAAATAAACCAGAAATTTTTGCAAAAATTGAAGAACAACAAGGTATGGATAATATTGAAGCTATTACAAAACATAGCGATGGATTGCTTGTTGCTCGTGGTGACTTAGGCATAGAAACTGATATTACTAACCTGCCTTATCTGCAAAGAAAGATGGTTAGAGTAGCTCTTCAGTCAGGCAAAAAATGTATAGTTGCAACACAGTTATTGGAATCAATGATTACCAATCCTCATCCTACTCGTGCTGAGGTTTCTGATGTTGCTAATGCAGTCTATGAGGGGGCTGATGCACTAATGCTTTCCGCTGAGACTACTGTTGGGAATTTTCCACTTAGTTGCGTTAAGTATTTAAGCGATATTGCAAAAAACGCGGAGAGATCTGAAACACTTCATTTTGAAAATAATATGAAATATGTCAGTGATTGGCATACTTTAGCCTCAACATCCGTAAAACTCTCTAAGAGAATCAATGCTGACGCAATTATTGTCTTAACTCGAAGTGGTTTTACAGCCAATTTAATTTCATCAGCTAGACCAAGAGTTCCTGTTTACGCCTTTACCAACAATCAGTCAACACAAAATAAATTATCAATGGCTTCATCACTGGAGAATATTTTTCTGAACTTTAAAAAAGATCATGAAAAAACAATCTCATCAGCTTTTGATATTTTAAAAAGAGATTTTAAGCTAAAAGGGGGAAAGAAATTTATAGTTATATCGGGGATATTCTCAGATGAATATGCTGATGCTCTTCAAATCAGATTTCTGAAATAATGTTATTTAGCAACCTCCCATCAGATAATCCTTTTCAAATATTTCAAGACTACTATGTCAGAGCTGAAGATTATGGAGATAAATTCGCTGAGGCCGGTTGCATAAGTTCTGTCGATAAAAATCATCAACCACATTCTAGGTTTGTGAACTTCAAATACTTCTTTGAGGACAATCTGATCTTTTTTAGCAATTATAAAAGTCATAAAGCAGAGAATTTTCTAGATAACGACAAGGTTTGCATAAATTTTTGGTGGCCAAATATAGAAGTCCAAGTGAGAATTGAGGGCATTATCAGTAAGTGTGAAGAGAAATTTTCCGATAAACATTTTCAAGATAGAAAACCTAGTAAAAATGTTGCAGCTATAGTTTCACAACAGTCACAAAAAATTGAATCTTATGACTTACTAAAACAGAAATACGAAGCAATGAAAGAAAAGGTCGAAAATGGTGAATATACTGACTCAAGGCCTGAAAATTGGGGTGGATATCAAATTAAAGTGCATTTCTTTGAGTTTTGGGAAGCTAACGATGACCGTCTAAATTATCGTGAATGCTATGAAAAAAACGATGAATCCTGGTCTAAATTTTTTCTTCAATCTTGAGCATATTCCAGATTAACTAATAGTTCGGGATTTATACGTTCTTGATTTAAATATACTTCCCAATGCAGATGTGGGCCAGTTACTCTGCCCGTCATTCCAACGTAGCCAATTATAGCTCCTTGCTCTACAAACTCGCCTTCTTCAACATTAAATTTATTTAGATGAGAATAAGCTGTAAACAGTCCGCCACCATGGTCAAGAATAATTTTATTGCCACCATAGAAATGTTTTTCTGCCATTACAACTTTTCCTGCCATTGGAGCATAAATTTCTCTTCCTACTGCTCCTCTTAAATCCAAAGCCATATGTGGAGATCTAGGATTACCATTTATGAATCTACGTTTACCAAATGGACTTGTAATTACTGAATCTATTGGAGGAATAAAGTCAAAATCATTCACAAATTGATTGGACTGTCCTTTCACTATTTTTTTTACTTTTAAATATTCTGCAGATGCTCTTTCTTGATCTGATAAATTTGGTGTAACTAGATTAGAATCACTAATATTAATTCGTGATTCCCCAAAATATTTGGGATTTACTTTAATTTTATAATCACCTAAATAAAGAACTCGTTCATCATTAACATAAGGAAGGCCATAAATTAAATATTTTTTTTTATTTTTAGTTATTACGTATCCTTTTAGATTTGCTTTTTCATAATCAAGCATTACAAAAGAACTTGAATCAGCAATTAAGTCTTCACTTATAAAATCTTTAATATCGTTGGCACATGAAGAAATTAAGAGACATATTAAGAAAATCCTCTTCATTAAGTTCCGCTCTGCATTAGTTAATTTTAAAAAATATTTTGAGAACCGCTTATTCTATTTGTCCTTCCAAGTGCATCAATTATTCTTATTTTTACTTGATTTCTGGCAATGTATTGATCATTGGTAGGAACTGATAAATCTAAAACAATTTCATGGACCCAATCAAATGCAGCATCAATATTTGCAGTAAAATCAATACAAGATTCAGTCTGTCCTTCTGCAAAATTTACAATATTTGTTGAAAGTTCAAAATCCTCTGCAACGCCACCTCTTCCTGGCCTTTCTCTCTCAACAAAAGAAATATTGAATGAGGTTTCTGGTTTATTTCCATTATTTTGTCTAAAAAAACATAATGGTTTTGTTTGACCTTCGTCAACAGAAATATCTCTCACAAATATCCCACTTGATGGAGTGCTTTTAGTTGAGAAAGTTCCTTCAATAACATCAACGGTATTTCTGTAATAATCAATAATCGAAAAATCTGAACCAAGGTTTACTTGAAAAAAATATATCCCACCATCTGTAAAAAATTCTTCAAGACCGTTTATTGCATCTGAAATTCTTGATAATAAATTTAAAATTTTAATATTCAGGCTACTTGGTTTGTTTAGAATCCCGTCTGAAATAATTATATTGTCATAATCTTGATTAATAATTGTTCGACTTATAGTTGTTGAGCCATCAACATATTTAGCAAGGATTTCTTCACCTTCAAGTAGGCTAAAAGATAAGCCCTCTTCTGCAGGTGATACCTCTAAATTAAATTCTATTGTCATATAATCTTCGTTATCATCAACAGAATTATCCCCTCCCTGGTAAAGAGAAAGTTTTATCGGTAAAGTGCCTGAAACAGAATCATCCGGATTAATATATATACTTGCGTCCAAGGGCGTGTTTCCAATACCCTCACTTAAAAAAGTCTTAATATTTTCAAGATCAATTTCTCCGCCAGTAAGTGATAGGTTTAAAACCTTATTATTTTGATCGTAGACGGGATAAACATCAAAATTTCTTTCATTATTTGATTCATCATAATCAGATATTTCAATGTAAGGTGAGCTTAGACGTCCTAGTACTTTTGATTGAGGAGATTCTTGTCCAGCTGCTGAGGCCCAGCTTGATTCATTTTTCAAAAGATTGAACATTTGATCACGAGCATCTTGACCATAGTAACTTACTAAATTTATACAACTATCTGTACAAAGCCGGGTATTGAAAAAATCATTTCTAGGGAATGTGCCAAATTCAAATTGATGAGTTAAGTCTGAAGTTTCATAGAATTCAAACAATACATACTCGTCAACATTAAACATTCTTCGGATTGACTGTATATCCTCAAATTTAGAGGGTAGAGCACTAATTTCATTAATAACATTTGTAGGATCCAAAGTTAGTTGCTGTTTAATAAATTCATAAGGGGCATCTTTGATAATGCCTGATCTAATTATGTCAGGTATGTAATAACTTAATTGAATACTTTGCCCAGTTTCGTTAAATGAACTCAAAAGCAATCTTGGATAATAATAGTGCCTTACAAGTGAGCAGTCTGCGGTACTATAACCTTGTGAGTAACTTGAGTATTGATACTCTACGCCTTCATTATTTCTAAAAGTAATTTCATTATCAGTTTGACATTCTCTGTTTCTGTTATTTATTTGAAACCAATTCTCTGAATTATTTCTCCACGATCTAGCATCCCTCGCAATAACTTGTATGGAGCCTTGATTAATCGTTTCATTGAATGTTATTGAATTATTTATAAAGCTGCTTTCTCTAAAATAATTTGTAGAAGTATTTGCAATGTTTTCTAAGCTTATATCTAAAGATTCATCAACATTACAATAAGCAAGAAAATCTGGATTATTTGATTGATCACAATGCTCTCTATATAAAATTCCAGAGTCGCTCAAGAAACCTTTTTCAGCATTGATTCTTTCAATTTGAAACCAACCTGCATCATTTTGCAGAGTTACATATCTACTTTGGAAGTTTAATGGTAGTTGACTAAAATACTCGCCACTGAAAATTTCATCTAGTGATTCATTGTGTAATGAAATATTAGTATTAATGTCTTTAGCAAACTTATTTGATAAATCAGAAGAGATTATCTCGTTGATTTGTTTAATATGAGGAAAGTACGTTGCAATATTTTGGGCTGTTGGAATGTTTACAATCCCTCCGTATGGATCAGCCACAAAATCTGACAATAAAACTGATAAAGGAATATTAAAACTATCTTCAATATTTGCAGCTAATTCATTGAGCCTAAGAGAGATTTTATTTGCGACTTGATTGCCTATAGATTCACAACCCTCTTCAAAAAGTAACTCTTCGTTTAAGTTTGAATCTGCTTTTCCTTTAAGAATAGCTTCGCTTAAAAGACTAGTGAAAGGGGATACAACAACTGTGGTAGAGCCTCCTAAGTCTTCTAAAGGTGGCAGAATCATTTGATATGCATCCCTCACAGTTCCACTTGTACTATCAACTGCACCAACAGGGACATTAGCGACTATTGGCCGATTAACTAAACACTGATATAAGTCATTATCATCTGTTCCTACTAAGAATGTTCCTTCACTATCTGTAGTTGCAGATAGCTCACCTTGATCAAACAAGAAATTGAAATTTTGATCAACAAAAACGTCGGCGCCAGAGATATATCCATCAATAGCTTTTCCAGTAATAGAGTAGGTGCTAGGTGCTGGTGTTGGGGCCGGTGTTGGGGCCGGTGTTGGGGCCGGTGTTGGGGC
>CENX01211752.1_pt1 | contig 25777 bp, 22 predicted proteins | sample 361321 | NCBI WGS metagenome assembly CENX01 (sample SAMEA2619678, study PRJEB7988) | marine metagenome | isolation source: saline water (ENVO:00002010), including | reverse complement strand
ATTTTTCCATCAATATGATTACTCATTTCATCAATATCATCCCACCAATTATCAAGTAAATTCACTCTGATCAAATCAAACCATGGTGCAATGACTAGATTTCCTGCTTCATGCTCGGAGGCCATTTCTTCTAATTCTATTTTTGATACCCATCTGGTATCTTCAATTTCATTGGGATTAGGGGATACTTCTACATCTGCTCGAACGACCATAATATGGTCGATTTCGTGTTCAACCCATACCTCATTCATTCGTGCAATATATTCCATACGCGTAACATATAGAAGATTATCAGCAGGAATTGTTCCGGTCGGAATTCCTAGTTCTTGTTCCATTTTTCTGACTGCTGCATTTTTCACACCACTCGCGTTCTCAGTTTCTTTTTCTCCATCAATATCGAGAGGATGGCTACAGCAAGAATTAGCCCATACTCCTGGAAATGTGATTTTATCACTCGCTCTCTTTTGTAAAAGAAGTCGATTGTTAGAATCAAAAATTAGAACTGAAAATGCCCGATGACGTAACCCTGCACCTCTGTGGCAATCTAATTTGGAAGCAGACCCAATCGGGTTATCATCTATATCTACCAAAATACACATCTCATCCATCATTCCGGCTTGATCAGGATCTTCCTCATCCAGTAATGTTGAATCGGCCACTATGGTCCCTCCAACCCTCTGATGAATGGTCTCGCCTATAATCGAACGGGTGTTACAGAATTTTTGTTCCTAAAGTCATTACACCCATACAGGCATCGAAAACTCTCTCTGATCTTCTTCCATCAACAAACATTACCTCGGTTTTGTTTCCATTTTTTTGAGAAATTTCTGAAGCCCTAATAGCTTTGTATTCTATGCCTCCTGTGACGTCATTGTCTGCATCATGTTCACTCCCAAAACCCATTTGATGATTCCATTCTGGAATTAACTTTGATTCAGGATTATGGGGTGGATGAGACATGATTCCATCACAATCGGCGAGTGCAAAGACACATGATTTTACATCACCCCACTCTGTAGCAATTCTAAACATTAAATCATCGCCAGAAAGAATTCCAAATCCTTGTTTTTCATCATCTACGACATCCCCATGAACAATACTCATTACGTCTGAATTAAGAAACTCTAATTCTCCTTCAAAATTAGGTCCGAAACCCTTAGCCCATTCATGTGGATGAAATACATTGTATTGCACTCCCAAAGAATCTAACTCATTGGTTAGAATTTGATTTAATTTTTTCATATCCTTGCGGACCTGATTTACTGCTTCTAACTGACTACGAATATTATCCTCTGGGTGAAATATTTCGTCTAACTTTCCTTCTGAAAGTTTCCAGGTTTTTGCTCTAGCATGGCCAAACGAACCTGCTCCATGGACTAAAGCAATATTGCATCCATTGTAAATGAGTTCATTGATGGTTTTTGCAGATTGTTGAATTGCATCGATATTTGGAGAACAAAGCCCTTTTTTGTGAGTTAGAAGGCCTCCACCGAGCTTCAAAACTACCTTGCGTTGACCCCCTTCCATGAAGTTCGGACAACGTTGTTGTTCATCATGGTGCGCACACAGATTGATGATGAATAACTGGTTCGGATGCACATGGCTCCTACAGTAGACGAGTTCAGACGTTACCTTCAGGCCCGTAGGAATGAACTTGAAAATATAGTCGATCCAGAAGAACGAGAGCGATTACGCTTGCGAATAGATATTGCATTACAAGAAGCATTAGATTTCAGTGCAGCTGTAGAGATTAGAGAGGCTTTAGATTCAAAGAAATACCAAGATGTAGATTCATCTGCTCGTTTAATTGAATCATCGGATAGTGTCTCAAGTACTCGATTAGAAGGAGATGGATGTCCTAAGTGTGATGGGCCCTTAGAAGAAGATCTAGATTTCTGTCCATCATGTGGTTACAAACTCTGAAGTTATTCTTCTTCTTCTTGTTCCCACTTGGATATCAGAGGTGCTAATCTATCGTCATCTTCTTCGACGCGATCAAGATATTGAGGTTCAACTTTCTCCGCAAGATATACTGCAGTTCCTGCTTTCCATACCGTATCACCTGTGGCAGTCATCTGAGCAGTATCAATTTCAAGGATAATTGGGCGCTTCAGTTGTTGACCTCCAAGTCGACCCGCTTCTGCTGCTTTTGCTACCGTTCTTGAAAGGTGGACATGACTTCGATTTCCTGGTAGGATACCAATGTCCATGATGATCTCCAAATCTTCATTAGAGCAAGGATAGAATAGAGAAGGTGGGATATTGTCTGTTGGTAAATCTAATTCAATTTCTACAGTATGTCCGTAAGTAGCACGAACTGTGTTTCCTCTTACTTCATATCGTCCTTTTGCATCGCATTCTACTACGGCTTTGATATGGTGGGGTCGCAGCCATCTACCGAACCTTCTGCTTTCTTTTTCACGAAGAGCATCAACTAATTCACGGATATCTACCCATCCATTGATGTCCATCTCTAGATTGTATCTTCCTGGATCATGACGACATACTCGAGCTAATCTGCGACCAAGTGTCTCTCTTTCACCTGTTCTCATGATGAATTTACCTTCTGAGTTACATGCTGGACAGAGGTTATCAGCAAAGTAGCTAATTGGACAAGGGATAATGCACTCGCGAATCATAGAAACAAACACACGGACCCATCGGCCGTTCATAAGCCGATTGGGTGTTTAGGGTAAAATTTCTCGGCACATTCATTCATGTCCGTTCTTACGGTATTACATGGACGCGTACGTTTGTGGTTTTGTCCGTTCTCCTTTCACTCGGGCCCATCGTGGTCATTTGAAGGACGTGAGGCCAGATGATTTGGCGGGGCAAATTGCAAATGCTCTGTTACTAAAAGCCGGAGTAGACCCACATACACTTGATGATGTATTAGTTGGGTGTGCTTATCCAGAAGGTGAACAGGGACTCAACATTGGACGGATTGTTACTCATTATCTCAACGGTCCTTCAACCCTATCTGGAATGACTACTAATCGTCTATGTGGCTCTTCTATGCAAGTAATGCATACAGCAGCAGGTATGATCGCTAGAGGATGGGGCGATTTATTCCTATGTGGAGGAATTGAATCCATGAGTAGAATTCAGAGAGGTGGATTCAATAGATCTCCGTCTCCTACACTAGAACAATTAATGCCCGATGCGTATATTTCGATGGGTATTACAGCTGAAAATGTCGCATCTAGGCGAAATATATCTAGAAAAAGACAAGAAGAATTTGCTTTGAATAGTCATAGTAAGGCCATCGAAGCTAAATCTAACGAGTACTTTAGAGAAGAAGTCGCATCAATAATTATTCCTGGAACAAATCAAGAAATTGGCCATGATTTAGATGGTTGTATGAGACAATCATCATTGGAATCAATGGCTCGATTGAAACCTGCATTCATCGATAATGGTGTTGTAACTGCGGCAACTAGTTCTCCTCTTACAGATGGTTCTTCATTCAGTTTAGTTGCATCTCAAAGAGCAGTAAATGAATATAATCTAACTCCAATGGCTAGGATAGTTTCTGCTGCAGTTGTTGGAGTTAATCCTGATGAAATGGGATTAGGCCCGATACCTTCGACTCTTCTTGCATTGAAACGCGCAGGTCTATCAGTTGAAGATCTTGATGTGATTGAATTGAATGAGGCATTTTCTAGTCAATCCTTGGCATGTATTGATGAATTGAATCTACCTATTGAAAAAATCAATATTGATGGAGGAGCAATAGCGCTTGGACATCCATTGGGTGCTTCAGGTGCTAGAATAGTTGGAAAAACTGCTAGCTTATTGCAAAGAAATGGTGGACAATACGGTCTTGCTACGATGTGTATTGGCGGTGGAATGGGTATTGCTACTATTCTAGAAAGAGTATAATCGTCGCAACTGCTATTTGAGCAGCGTCCTGTGGAGTGCCATGTTCAACCGTGGCGGGCGTGATGAAGCGAAGAAGAATCTCGAGGTTCAAGAGGAGGGGGATTGTCCTCGGTGCGGTGGCGATGCTCAACCATCTTCAATTCCTGGATATTTACAATGTGTCAAATGTCAATATGAATGGATTGATCCAAACGCTGTCTCTACTGGTCCAGTAAGATCAACGATACATGATGAATCTAAGAAAGTCGATGAATTTAAAGAAGAATTAGAGAAAGGAAGTCTTCGTGGTGTTCTTGGATTAGATTCTGATCTTTCTAAAGAACAAGAGGCGACACTTGGGCGTCTACAGAATCGTTGGATGGATGGGATGGCAGGACATTTCAATGCAGCAGAAGAAGAGCGAAAACCACTAATGATTTCATTCGATGACGAGGATAATATTGTAGCGACTGAATTAGCAGTAATTTCAGTTTTAGGGAACGATTTTGACGGTGGTGAAGAAATACGTGTAGAGTATCCTGGAAGGGATACTGAATTCTATTCAATGGATGCCACTGATGATAGAGGTTGGAGAGTAGGACGAGCAATCTCGGACACCTGTAGAAACATTGCATCAATTATTAATCGGCGTTCAACTATCGTTCATGCAGAATCTACTGAGGATACAATTGTAATTGAGCCTCGTGATGCATCAATTCAACCACGTAGCGTTGTTATTTTCGTTGATGACCCCGGTGGAAAAAATATGTTATTAGAAAGGGATGGTAGGGTAATTGATGTCGATGCAATGATGACAATAGAAGACTATCGTGAGATGCTTGGATTAGTAGTTGATGATGGAGTAATTACTCCTTCTGAGGACGAATTATTATGGATTATGCGATCGAATTTAGGAATATCTGACGAACAGCATATGCAATTAATTCTAAACAGATTTGGAGAAGGCATCATCAAAGAATGTCCTGCATGTCATGCAATGACTCCGTACTATCCTGATCATGGCGGATGGTGGTGTGAACCCTGCCAAAACTGGGTTTGAATACGATTTTTGAATTTCCGTTTGTGTCGTGGACTTCATATACCGAATCATATACCACCCAACACAGGCTGGATAGATATGGCTGGAGACAACGACCTTTACATTGGAATAGACCTCGGAACTTTCCGTTCCGTTTTGACTTCGAGCGCAGGACATGAGGAAGAGGTTCTCACTGTCGTAGGGACTCCTAAAGACCCAATTGCAAGGAACATGTTGGGCAAAGATGTTCTTTTCGGAGAGGAGGCTCTCAAGAACCGTCTTGCTCTAAATTTGTTCAGACCTTTGGAGCATGGTGTAATCAAGGATACTGCAGAAGATAAAAAGTTCATTGCGCATTTCATTAATCATCTAATTTCGTTAGCTGACCCTGAAGAGTACGACAATGTTGTTGCAGTTATTGGTGCACCTGCAGAAGCCTCATTTACAGATCAGACAGCAATTTTTGATGCTGCATCTGGTAGTGTTAATGCTGCAATGATTATCTCTGAGCCTTTTGCAGTTGCCTACGCACTAGATATGATTGGACACACTATCGTTATCGATATTGGCGCAGGAACATGTGATATTGCAAGAGTATACGGTACAATTCCTGGTCCTGATGATCAGATGCATACAAGCTATGCTGGCGATCATATAGATAATGCATTAATTGAAGCAGTTCAAAAGAAATATTCTGGTGCACAGATTACTAAAGACATGGCCCGTAGATGGAAACAACAGTTTTCATTCGTTAGAACTTCTATGCCTGATCAACCTGTTGTTGTAGATTTCAGTATTGAAGGAAAAGCAATGGCATTGGATATTACAGACTGTATACAGGTTGCCTGTGAATCAATTGTAGATCCTATTGTAGCAAATGTGAAGAAGTTAGTTGCTTCAAGTAACCCTGAGTTCCATAACGAATTTAGAAACAATATGATTCTAGCAGGCGGTGGTTCTGGAATCACTGGACTAAACATTATGCTTGAAGACAAACTTGCAGATATTGGGGATTGTACAGTTCATGTTGTAGACGATCCTGTAATGTTGGGTGCATTAGGTGGATTGAGACTATCAATGGAAGTACCTACTGATATGTGGTCTTCGTTGACTCTTGCATCTCGTTAAGAATCATTCAGATTCAGAGTATGCCGAAGGTACCAGAGGATTCCTACAATGAGGACATAAGTCCGTATGTTGTAGTTTATCTAATACTATGCCGAGGAGACTTCCACAAGATGGACAAGAAGCCAATACTTCATTCTCATTAGTATATCTTAGGTGAGCTAATGCTGTAGTACCTCCAGAATACCATTCTCTATATTCTGGATGTTCCATTCTTTGAATTCTAATAATACCTAATCCAGCCAAAATCAAAACTAATATTGCATCTAACATTATTCCATTCATAATCCAAACGAATCCCATAAGTCCTAAGATCACGGAAGATACCAGATATCCAATCTGGCCGGCTCTAATCCCGATAGTGTTACCACGTCTTGTAAATCTAAATGCACATATCCCTTGAATGCCAGCAATTGCAAAAGCAGGTCCAATAAGAAAATCACCTAAACTACCTACTATCCACACTGCTGTAAGGCCATTAAGAATTAAAAAAATTGACTGATGTCTATGGGCTTGCTTCAGGTTTTCCTCTACCTTGGATAACCCGTCCATGCCTTTCGCAAATGGTACCCCATCATCATCCTATGTCATCGATGACCTATTGATGTAAAACGTTCTCGTAGGCTCATGCCAAGGGATGTCGATGTAGTCAATCATGGCAATTCTTTGGATGGAAAAAGAATACTGCTCGGCATAACAGGTGGGATTGCTGCTGTAGAGAGCATACGTTTAGGAAGAGAACTACGTAGACACGGTGCAGAAATTCATGTTATCATGACAGAATCTGCTACAAAGGTAATTACTCCTCTCGCAGTTAAATGGGCTACACAATCTCCTGTAGATGTAGAATGGTCTGGAGACATGCCTCAATTAGAGGGATTTGATGCAATCTTAGTAGCACCTGCAACTAGAAATACACTCTCTAAGCATGCTAATGGAGTAATGGATTCTCCTTTATCTATGGCTCTAGCTGCAGGTACAGGAAACGGGACTCCAATTCTAGTGGTTCCATCAATGCATGATGATTTATTTGATGATCCCGTAACCATGGATCTTCTAGAAATAATCAAAAATAGAGGTTGTTCAATATTAATTTCAGAATCAGAAGAGGGAAGAAGAAAGCAACCAAGTCCCGAAGATATCGTCTCTCGATTAGCTAATATCGTAAATAGAGACAATCTATCTCGAAGTATCTTGGTGATAATTGGAGGTACAGAAGCTCCAATTGATGATATCAGAACAGTTTCCAATCATTCTACTGGACGAACTGGATGGTCAATTGCAGATTATTTGTATAGATGTGGACACGATGTATTTGTTTTAGCAGGGCGAATTTCTTTTGAACCAAAATCAATTTGTATTCCGATTATTAGAGCTATTAATCCTGATTCAATGAAAAGATCAACAAAAAATATGATTGAAAATGAAATAATGAATATTGATTCTGTCGTGTGCGCTGCCGCAATTTCCGATTTTGTAGTTTCTGATTCTAAATCTGGTAAGATAGAATCTGGAAATGATATTTCATTAACTCTGACTCCATTCGAGAAAATACTCGATCAAATCCCTCAATGGATTAAATCATCCAGAGGAGATAATTCTGGGCATGTCATTGGATTCAAATTACTTAGTGATTCAAACAGAAATCAATTGGTAAATGCAGCAAGGTCTCAAATTGATAGAGTAGGTGTTTCAGCAGTTGTTGCCAATGACCTTTCACAATTAACTGATGAAGGTCCGAGGGCTCTATGGGTCACTTCTGAAAATATTGAGGAACTTAAGGATACAAAACACATCGGAGTGGCCATTGAGGCCTTACTTAGGGCGTAGGATTCAAGTTTAGAATCCCGAGCCTTGGATCATGGCCAACCACCACAAGGCTAAGCGAGGCATCCCGCCGAAGTCTGATTTCAATGCGTGGTATCCGGCAATTGTTGAGATAGCTGACCTTGTTGACAAGCGTTATCCAATCAAAGGAATGGACGTTTGGAGACCTTATGGGTGGAAGGCTATGAAGAGGATAGATGCACTTACTCATGCAGAAATGGAGAGAACCGGACATGATGAAGTACATTTTCCATTATTGATACCTGAAGACCTTCTAGAGAAAGAGAATCGTTTAGTTGCCTTACTCAAAGCGGCAAGAGACGCGGGGGTTGATCCTTCTGAACTGAGAATGGATGAGGAACCTGCAGGCTTCAAGAAAGAAGTATACTGGGTCAAGCATGCAGGTGAAAACGAACTTGATGTTCCTATGTTTTTGAGACCTACTTCTGAGACTGCAATGTATACCTTGTTTCCACTATGGGTACGTAGTCATGCAGATTTACCATTGAAAACATATCAAATTGTTAACACCTTTAGGTATGAGACAAAACAAACTAGATCATTTATCAGAGTTAGAGAGATTCATTTCTTTGAAGCACATACTGCTCATGTAGATGAAGAAGACGCAACACGCCAGATTGAGGAAGATCTTGAGATTGTATCCAATATTATGGCAGACTTGGGATTGCCATACATAGCATCAAAACGACCTGTTTGGGATACATTTCCAGGTGCATGGTATACCATTGGTATAGATGTAATAATGCCTAATGGCCGAACATTACAAGTTGCATCTTGCCATCATTATCGTGATCAATGGGCGCAAGCATTCGATTTGTCTTACGAAGCTGAAGACCGGACTACAAAATTTTGTCATCAAACAACTTATGGCATGTCTGAACGACTACTTGGAGCAGTTGTAGGAATGCACGGTGATGATGCAGGACTAATCATGCCTCCAACAATGGCCCCTTTCCAAGTAGTATTGATACCAGTAGCTGCCCATAAATCAGAGGCTGTAATGGAGACAGTTCGTGATGTTGAAACTACACTGAAGTCTGCTGGACTTAAGGTTCATGTTGATGATAGAGATCTTCGCCCTGGTCAGAAATATTACGATTGGGAAATAAAAGGAGTGCCACTTAGATTAGACATTGGTCCAAGGGATGTTGAGAAAGGTCATGCATTTGCTGCAAGAAGAACAGGAGGTAAGCAACCAATCCCTCTAGCGACAATTGTCGATTCTGTACATTCCGAACTAAATGAAATTCAAAAATCACTTGTTGAATCTTCTAATCAACATCGAAATCAAATCGTTAGAAGTGCTACTTCTTTAGATCAACTAAGTGATGATGGCCATATCTATGAAGTTGCTTTTTGTGGTACCGACTCAGATGCAGAAGTTTTGGAGAAAAACTCCAATCTTACTCTCTTAGGTGAAGCATTAGAACCGTTTTCTGAATCTCGTCCTTGTATTGTCACAGGACAGATGACCACCATACGTCAACACATAGCACGAATGTATTGATGCATGGCATGGGATTGATGATATATCTTTGATTATCAAAAAATGATGTGGACATTAAGATAGAGTCAGATTTTCCAACAGGAGACCAGATAGTTAAGGTTCTTGAATCGCGTTCATGGCCTATGGAATTTTTAGTCCGGACTATTGTTCTGTTACTAGTGGGATTCTCTTTATGGAGATATCAGTATGAGTCTCTATTTGCAGTAATTATTCTCTTTGTGCTTGTTGTTCCAATGGAGAAGATTTTTCCACGTCATAAAGGTCAACCAATTCGACGACCTAAATGGAAATTGGATCTAACTTATGCTCTTGCTTCACCTTTACTAAATGCATTAGGAGTGGTAATTTTTGTTGTAATTGCTTTTCTTTCATTTGCTTGGGTACCTGGTTTACTGGTTAGTCCTCTGGTTGATATGATACCTCTTTCAATCAAACCTATTGTTGCATTCGTGTTGTTTGATTTCTTCGTATATTGGGCCCATAGATGGTATCATGAGGTCCCTGAACTGTGGAGGTTTCATTCAATTCATCATTCACCTGAACATCTAGATTGGGTTAGTGGATTTAGGGTACATCCTTTCGATTTTGCCCTTATTGCACCTGGATTCATTTTTTTAGTTGCAGCCGGTTTCAATCCTGAAACTAGTGGAATAATTGCTGTAATTCAATTAATTTCAGGTATTTTCTTTCATGCTAACGTGAATTGGCGATTCAAGTTTTTTCATAGAATAATTCAGACACCGGAGTTTCATCATTGGCATCATGCTAATGATGAAGAGGCTCATTGGTCTAACTACTGTGGTTTCCTTCCTTTTTGGGATATACTGTTCGGTACATACTACATGCCTAAAGATAAACGTCCTGAAGAGTACGGGGTGGATGAATACATTCCTGATGGTATTCTCAACCAGTTATATCACCCATTGAAAGGAATAGGTAATCCATTTCGAGCTGTTTTCCATCCTATTCGATCTTTCCGCACTCTTTTCTCATTTATTCGAAAATTATTACGAGGTGTTTGGAAATCTACATTCAGAAAAAGAGGCCACAGGCCGACTAATGATGGATGGCCATGACTAGCGTTTACGAACAATTCCTAGAATTAAACTGATAACTCCAATTCCTACTATTGCAATGTCCGGAATCCCCCATTGTCCTGTTGGTCCCCAAGCGATATGTTCCTGCATTCTGTGGAATTCTAATAGGTTCAATTTTAGAGATACACCGCAAGTGGAGTGTATTTCATTAGCACAAGTTGACAAAATATTTCCGAATCCCCAGTATACATTAGTCAATCCTACTCCAACAAAAGAAAGACCTAACGCAGTCCTAACAATTGGCACAATCGAAGATGTATTTTCTACTTGACCTTTATTTCTACCTGGTGCTTCGATTGTACTTCGAACAACTTGAATAGGTTCAGGAATGATATCTACCATTTCTAAAACATCATCTTGAGATGTTGTAATCGATTCAACAACTTCGATTTCTTCTTCACCTAGTAAATTTAGAATAGATTCTCCGTACATTCTGATTGCTAGTTTGCGTAAATCTGGGCTCGACCGAATAGCATCTAACTCTTCTGACGAGATGTCTCCATCTAGTAATGACTTGAGTGGGTCATCCTCCGGCATACACTTCCCTCATGCACTCTCACACCCCCGGTGTTCAAGAAGTCATTGCATTCAAAATCAGCATTATGTCGTTCGTCGTGCAACTGCTTTATGCGCTGCATCAACAATATCTGACATAGTTAATCCGAAGTGTTCCATTAGTTCATCAGGCTGTCCACTCATCCCAAAAACATCCTGCACTCCCACTTGTTCTAGAGGTGTAGGATGATTTGCGGCTAGACTTTCTGCAACAGCTCCTCCAAGCCCTCCAATGATAGAATGATCTTCTGCTGAAACAATAGCTCCACATTTTATGGCTAGAGAGGTCATAGATTCATGATCGAATGGCTTGATTGTATGAACATCGACTACAGTTGCTTTAACTCCCTCGCTTGCAAGTTTATCTGCCGCATCTATTGCTTCGCTAACCATTACACCACAAGCAAGAATTGCAACATCCTCTCCTTCTCTAATAATCGAAAATTTTCCTATTTCTAGTGACTCCGCTTGTACTTCAGAATAGATTCTCTTAGTCTTATTTCTCGCAGTTCGAGTATATGATGGGTTAGCATGTTCTACAAGTGCCTTAGTTAGTGCCTTAGTTGAAAGATCATCACACGGATGCATTACAGTCATGTTAGGTAGAGTCCTATAAATCGCTAAATCTTCAATTGATTGAGCTGATGATCCATCCGTTCCAGTATGAATCCCACCGTGACTACCACAAAGGTGTACCTTTAGATTAGGTCTGGCAATCCCATTTCGCACTTGCTCAAATCCCCTTTCTGTAAATATTGCAAACGTAGATGCAAACGGTATTTTTCCTGTTGATGCCATTCCTGCAGCTACAAGCATCATATTTTGTTCTGCAATGCCCATAGAAAATGTCCGATTAGGATACTCTGCTCGGAAGAGACATGATTTTGTCGACTTACCCAAATCTGCCTCCAGAACTACAATTCTATCATCATCAGCCAATTCAAGAAGTGCTGCCCCATATCCATCACGACTAGCTGCTAATGTCATGCTAATTCCTCCATTGCTTGTTCAAACTCTTCATCATTAGGTGCTTTTCCATGGAATGAAGGATTATTCTCCATAAATGATACACCTTTTCCTTTAGTTGTTCTTGCCATGATTACACATGGTCCTACTGCTTCTTTGCTCCAGTTAATTGCTGCACAAATCTCTGCCATATCATGTCCATCTATTTCCTTGATTTTCCATCCGAAAGCAGCCCATTTAGCAGCTAAATCTCCCATTACCATCTGTTGATCTACAAAATCATCATTTTGAATTCCGTTCACATCAACAATTACAGTAAGATTCTCCACTTTATGATGAATCGTAGCCATTGCTGCTTCCCAAATTTCGCCTTCTTGACATTCTCCATCCCCGAGAATTACCCACGTGAAATGGTTCTTTTCATCCATTTTTCCAGATAGGGCAATACCTAATCCAAAAGAAAGCCCCATCCCTAAACTTCCTCCTGAAAAGTCAACTCCAGGAGTCCATTTAGAATCAACATGTCCCTGACAAACTCCATTAAAAACTCTGTAAGTATGCAAATCTGCTTCTTCTATGAATCCGAAAGCATGCAGTGCAGAATACATGGCAGGAGATGCATGTCCTTTGGATAGAATAACGCGGTCTCTATCTGGATGGGTAGGATTCTCAGTAGTGACTCTTAATGTATTTCCATAAAGTCCAACCAGCAAGTCAATTACCGAGAGACTTCCTCCAGGATGACCTGCATTAGCTCTTTTTACCATTCTGACAATTTCTCTTCTACAGTCTTTTGCAATCAATTCAAGATCTTCGACTGTCCGTTGTTCACAGGTTGGTTCGGCCGCAGTCATGAACCGAGTTGTTTCGTGAAGGGTCTTTGATGATTATCATTACTTTTCAGGAGGATTAATTCTGATATTATCAATTAAATCGATGCCACCCTGCTTGACAACACTTGCTGAATCATACACCATATCTAGTACTGGTAAATTGAATGGGGCTGGTCTATTGCCTACCATGGCATCATTTTCTTTTCGAGGGAGTGCTTGGCTAGCAAGATGAACAAAAATTAGTACGAACCATATAAAGAACAGTGCTGAAATTGAAGGCGGGAGTACAGCAAGTGATCTTTCTACACAGTATGAGGCACCCTCTGCATCTATTGCCGATTCACTACATAACCACTCGTCAGGTGGTCTTAACCCCTTCACAACATCGGAAAACACAATGAAAAGTGCTACTACTACTCCCATTAGAGCCTCACCAGCAATTAATCCCGCTGATAGGAGGACCCCCCTATCATGAGTTTTCTTCACCATAATTTCAGCTTCTTCTGACATTGGCTCGACTAAATCTCCATCTGTTCTTACTCTGGCAGTTCCAAGAAGTAAAGCCGCAATTAATCCACCAATCATGATAGATGATGATAGTTGTAGTGGCAAATATATCCCAATTGCTACAGACATGACAGGTAATTTCTTCCAAATTAGAAGTGCTGCGATAATGACTCCTAAGGTCACCATTGGAAGATTGATTGAACCCCCAAATACTCCCTGTATTATTGCTCCGATAAGTTCAGCCTGAGGTGCTAGAAGAGCACCATTACATGCTTCTGCTATGAGGGTAGGATCTGTGGGTATTTCTCCGTTAATAGCTGGAGGATCAGCGTAGCATGCGGTTTTGGTAATCCTAAATGCTCTATGTAATAGAATAACAGTAAATGGTGCAACCATTGCTCCAACAAGTACTCCTAAAGTTTCTCCAAGTTGTTGTTTCCATGGAGTTGCACCAACCAAATATCCAGTCTTTAGATCTTGCATCACATCTCCTGCAATTGCTGCATTTACTGCGACGACAGAAGCAATGAGTAAAGTAGCATACATCAATTCTTGAGTTTCCATACCCATCACTAAATCTCCAACAATCCAGACAATCAAAGACGTAGCCATAAGAGTAGCAATAGTCATGCCTGAAACTGGAGAGTTAGATGAACCCACTACTCCGGCGATGTATCCTGCAACAGCACTGAAGAAGAAAGCAGCAACTACCAAGAACAATGCACCTACAAATGCTAGAACAATATTTCCTATACTGTACCAGTAAAATAAGAACGTAAGAACTGCTATGAAACCAGCAACATAGAATGTTGTTCGAATATCAATATCTTGTTCTTCCCTAGCAACAGGTCCCCCGTCGTCTCGTGCACCTTTGATTGCTTTTCCAACTCCCACAGCGATGGTGCCTCTCATTGACCAAAGAGTGTATATGCCTCCAACAACCATCGCCCCAACTCCAACGAATCTAATATGTTCAGACCACAAGGCCATGAATGCATCTGCAGGATCCATTCCAACTGGCCAACCCTGTAAAATTCCAAGAATTGGAACTAATACCATAAATCCAATTACGCCTCCAAGGAAAATGAACGAAGCAATACGAATTCCTACAATATATCCGACTGAAACTAGAGCCAGACTCATTTCAAATCCAATGTATAGTCTAGTTCCAAGAAAATCTACTGCACCAGAAAGATGAGGTTCACCATGTTTTCCTATTATTTTGAATCCTTTTGTGACCCATCCATACATAGCTCCTAGGCCAAGAGCATAAATGATGGCGGTCATGCCTGCGCCTCCCTTTTCTCCAGCGACCAAAACCTCACGACAGGCTACGCCTTCAGGATATGGTAATTGTTCTTCGACAATGAACACTCTTCGCAATGTGATAGTGAACATTGTTCCGAGAATTCCTCCTAATACAGCGATAATAAATGTCTCAAGTAATCTCATTTCCATCCCCATTACAAGTAGGGCAGGTACAGTGAAAATTACTCCTGCTGCTAATGATTCACCAGCACTAGCCATAGTTTGAACTAGATTATTTTCTAGAATTGAAACATCTTTGAGCCTCATAGAACGAAGAATAATCATTGATAGAACTGCAGCAGGTATCGAAGCGCTGACAGTCATTCCTAATTGTAGACCCAAATATGTATTAGCCGCAGTAAGTAATGCGCCTAAGATTACTCCTATCACTAATGCTCTAAGAGTGAGTTCGTGGACAGTTGATCCATCATTGCCAAATTCAATGATGCCGCGCTCCTCCATGCATGGTCCACTAGGGTTCACTAGATGACTTCTGCGATTGATGACATGCCGGGCGAGGATGAAATACCCCTCCCGTATACGATGGAGAATGGATGGTGCGGATGAATCCAACACTGCAGTCGTCCGACATGAAGATTGGCATTCAAAATCGATAGACGATGTAATGTCTACTCTACGGACAACCAAAGAAGGCCTAGCTGAATCTGAAGCCCTCAAACGCGCTGGAGAATACGGCCCAAACAAGTTGGATGTGGTCGAACCTCCTCATTGGTTTTGGAAATTATTAGATCAATTTAGGGATCCTATGGTTTACTTACTATTAGCAGCAGCAGCAATTGCTTTTATTTTCGATCCTCATGATAAAACAACACCTATTTTTATTGTCATTGCATTGAGTTTGAATGGTGTTTTTGGTTTTATGCAAGAGGCAAAAGCCGAAAAAGCCATGGATTCATTGAAAGAAATGTTAGTTGGGTCTTCTATAGTATTGCGAGATGGTAAAGATATCAGAGTTACTACTGAAGAATTAGTTCCTGGTGATGTAGTATTTTTACAAGAAGGAATGAATATTCCTGCAGACGTACGTTTAATTGAAGTAAATAATTTCTCAGTGAATGAATCAACTCTTACCGGGGAGTCTAGTTCTGTTACCAAGATAATCGAACCTCTTGATGAAGATCTAATGCTTGCGGATAGGAAAAACATGGCCCACATGGGTACAGTAGTAGCTTCAGGTAGGGGGATTGGAATAGTTGTTCAAACTGCAATGACCACAGAACTGGGTCGTCTAGCATCTGATTTAGCAGAGGTTGAGACTCCTAAGACTCCATTAGAAATCAAATTAGAATCATTAGGTCGCTTCTTAGGATATGTTGCTGTATTTGCAGCATTATTGCTAGTGTCATTGAATTTAGCAGAGGCTTATTTCAACGGTTTAAGGGGCGAATTTTTGTGGGCTGTTGTTTCCGAACAGTTCTTACTCGCGGTTGCAATTTTCGTTGCGATTGTACCTGAAGGACTTCCGATTATCTTGGTAATTACTCTTTCAATTGGAATGAGGAATATGGCTCGTCATCGAGCAATTATTCGACGAATGAGAGCTGTGGAGACTCTAGGTAGCACTACTGTAATTTGTTCAGATAAAACAGGAACATTGACTACTGGAGAAATGACAGTTAGAGGTTTGTATTATGATGGTAGCTCATATGAAGTCACTGGAAGAGGCTTCGATCCTAATCAAGGTGGGTTGAAATTAACCAGTGAGAAATTGAAAGAATCTGAATTGGCGGAATTAAAGGCTTCATCACCATTTAGATGGGTAATCGGTTCTCTACTACTTGCTCAAAACAGCAATGTCCGTCTTGTAGGTAAGAAATGGAAAGGAGTAGGTGACCCTACTGATACTGCTTGTGCTGTATTAGGTTGGAAATTAGATTCTTCAGTGGACGAATATCGTAAACGTAATCCTCGTTTCAGAGAATATCCCTTTGATAGAACTAGAAAAAGAATGAGTGCCATCCACGAATTTGAAGGTGAAAGAAGATTATTTGTCAAGGGTGCTTTAGGTGATTTACTTCAAGTATGCGATAGGACAATAGTCGACGGAAAAATTGTTCCGATGACTCGTGACCTTTCTAAGAGAGTTCAATCAATTAACGCAGATTACGCAGGTAATTCATTACGTATACTAGGGTTAGCAACGCGAGTAATATCTGAATCAGAAGATATTGAAAATGTTGAATCGGTAGAGTCTGGATTAGTCTTACTAGGGGTTGTTGGAATTTCTGATCCTCCAAGAAGTGAGGTTCCCGAAGCAATTTCTACTTGCCATGAAGCCGGAATTCGCGTTATAATGATAACCGGTGATCACAAATCTACTGCTGAATCAATAGGTGAAGAAATTGGAATATTTGGTGCTGAGGATCTATCTATACATGGAACTGAATTAAGAGATATGGATGATGAACAATTGGATTCTATTTTAGAGCGTGTAGCGATTTTTTCACGTACGACTCCTGATCAAAAATTACGAATAGTATCTAGATTACAACACCTAGGACATGTTGTTGCAATGACTGGAGATGGTGATAATGATGCTCCTGCCTTATCTAAGTCTAATATCGGTATTTCAATGGGACGTGCTGGTACTGATGTAGCCAGAGATGCATCAGATATGGTATTACAAGACGATGATTTTTCATCTATAGTTAAGGCTGTAGATGAAGGTCGTCGAATATACCAAAACATTCGAAATTTCGTTAGGTATCAAATAAGTACTAATGTTGCAGCAGTATTACTATTATTGGTAACTACAATGTTGATGGATTGGACATTCCCGTTCACTGTGACTCAGTTACTCGTGATTAATATTCTAATGGACGGGCCTCCTGCAGTAGCATTGGGAGTAGAGCAGCAAGCTAAAGATGTCATGAAAGAACCTCCGCGTCCTCTAGATGAGACTCTACCTACATCTACGGATGCGTTATTGATTATGTTCCTTGGAATGATTATGGTAATAGGAACAGCATCTGTGTTTTACTTTGCAGGTGGTGCAATAATAGATAGCGCTCCTTGTTCCACAGGCCCAGCCGGTGGTGACAATTACATGGTAAATGGAGTTTGTAACGAAGATGCATGGTTCCAGAATGCAGAATCTCAATTTGCCATCGCTCAAACAAGTGCATTCGCTGCATTCATATTCTTCCAATTGATGAATGTCATGAATTGCAGATCATCTGAAGTATCTGCATTCCGTTTAGGAATTACATCTAACAGTTGGATTACAATCAGTATTTTGATTTCGACATCGATGTTGTTGTTGTTTGTCCATGCACCCGAAATTGCTGGATTTAGGATAGGGGAGATGATTCATACAGTTCCTCTAAAACCATTAGATTGGTTGGTTGTATTTGCTGTTGCATCTACTGTATTTGTTGCTGAAGAGATGAGAAAGATGCTTTGGCCTAAACCAAAGAAGTGAACGAGGATTCATCAGTCAGTGATGGATGGAATAAACATGATTGGCTCGGTAGGGTATCCCGACTGGATTAGTCGCCTCTCTGACAGAGTTCAAGAATTAGGCTCAATTTCGGATCCAATTGTACAAACAGCCTTCGATGAGATTATTTCTGAAGGTCGTGTTTCAATATCAACTGGAGAATCACTTTTTCTTCATGCAGATTTGATAGATGTGATGTTACTTGGTCATGCAATTAAGAAATCAAGATATGATAATGAAATATATTTCAATTCTAATCTCCATGTTAATACAACGAATATCTGTGTATTAGCTTGCCGTTTTTGTGCCTTTAGAAGGGGTCCAAAAGCACAAGATGCCTATGCATTATCTGTAGATGAATATCTCGATCGAATACGTCCGTTTAGTAGTAGGATAGATGAAGTTCATTCTGTAGGTGGTCTACATCCTGAATGGGATGTAACTTACTATGCCAACCTAATTTCTTCTGCGAAAGAAAAATATCCTCATTTGTCCATGAAGTGTTTAACTGCAGTTGAAATTAAACATCTTTCACAAATTAGTGAAATATCAATTTCAGAGGTTCTTTCAAAATTAATCGATGCAGGCTTAACTTCTTTACCAGGTGGAGGTGCAGAGATACTAGATGATGAAGTCAGAAAAGTAATTTGTAATGGAAAGGAATCAAGTGAAGAATATTTGGATATTCATAGAACTGCACATCTATTAGGAATTCCAACAAATTCTACAATGTTATTTGGAACGATTGAAACAGCATCTCAAAGAATAAACCATCTTGATAAAATTAGAAAATTACAAGACGAAACTCGTGGATTTCAGTGTTTTGTTCCTTATCCGTTTCTCCCTGATCGTACTCGTCTTCCTCAGGCGCAGCATTCTACAGGAAATGAGACATTACGTACCATTTCTATTTCTAGAATAATGTTAGATAATGTACCTCATATTAAGGCCTACAGGATGAATATTGGAGATCATTTGTCCTCATTAGCTTTGAATGCTGGAGCTGATGACGTAGATGGAACTGTAGGACATGAAGAAATAATGCATGAAGCAGGGAGTCAAACATCTGTAGAAGATGATTTAGACAGATTGTCCAGATTAATTGAAGATGCAGGAGGGGTTCCTATTCGAAGATCAACAACATATGATCACTTTGAAATTCATAGAAGGCGTCCTCCTTCTGATGGTGATAAGTGGGTTTCATTACCTGTAGCAGACATGATTTGAGGTGAGAAATTGAGACAAGATGTAATCGGTCGAGTATCATTCGCAAACTGTGACCCTTTATTCCATGATTTAGCAGGTCATTGGCGAATTCTTCCTGCTCCTCCTTCATGGCTTACTGGACATTTAATGAGAGGAGAATGTTTGATTGCTCCTATCCCACTTGCCGACTTTGTAAAGAATATAGATACATTACAAGCCATTGACTCAATAGGAATTGCTTCAGATGGTGGAGTTGGGTCTGTTCTACTTTTTGGTGATCGACCTATCGAAGAAATGCGAGATATCGCAGTTCCTACAGATTCTTCTACTTCTCGAACACTGTTACCATGGCTGCTTTCTAGACGGGGTTGTAAACCTAGATTAATTGAAATGGGTCCTGACCTTGAATCGATGCTAGATCGTTGTGATGGTGCATTAATAATTGGAGATAGAGCAATTGATGAAGCAGATGTTAATTCAAATTTAGTTCGTATGGATTTAGGTGCAGAATGGTTAGATCAAACTGGTTTCCCGATGGTTTTTGGAGTATTTTGTGCGAGACAAGATTCAGATGCTGGGGCAATCAAACTTGCTGTTACTGCACTAGAAGAAAATTTAGATCGTTTTGAAACAAATATAGATCATCGAACTAATGTTATTGAATCTAGCTCAGAAAGAACTAGATTCTCGTTTCAACGCATTGCTCATTATTTCCAATCAGAGGTTCGCAACCGACTAAAAGAAAAAGATAGAGACAGTATGATACTTTTTGCTGAAGAAGTATGTGGGTTCGAAGGTTTAGTTCCATGGTGGGATGAAAATCATGAATCATCATCTAATTCTGAACCAGTCAGTCGTCGAAGAGCTTCATCATAGTCGTCTTCATCAACGGGTTTGGTATTTTCTTCATTGATTGAATCGTCAGATTTCTTAGAAGTTCGTGTCACTCTTCTTCTATTATTAGTTTCAGATTTAGATGATTTTCTTCGAACCAATCTTCTTGGTTTTTTTTCTATTTCTTCATCATCGACCTTCTTTGATTTACGCTGGTCAGGTGGAGGTCTAGGAGCGATTTTTTGATTACTTTCATACGGATTTTGTCTTCCAAAAGATTTTGTTTCAACCTTTTTATCTGTATCTTGCCCCCATCTTTCTTCTAATTCATTTACATAATCATCATCGTCATATAGCATTGTATCAACGCTACCTAATGCAATCTCAAATTCCTCAAGATCGATAACTCCATTTCCATCTTCATCTAAGCTTTCAACGAGTGCTTGTAATTGAGAGATAGGTAAATTTGCAATTTTGAGAGATCTTAGTCCACGTAATAATTCATCATCTTCTAGAGTTCCGTTTCCATCTTCGTCAAATCTATCAAAGAGTTCTGTGACACTTAAATCGTTATCTATCATCCATTTATGCAATTTTTCCATTACTTGATCATGTACGAATAGTACTCCACATTCACTACAATTTAAAGCACCTGGTGGATTGAATTTACCGCAAACCTCGCATTCTTCATCTAATTCATATTCAAACATCATTCTACGTCGAACAATAAAAATAAATATTGAAGATAAAACTAAGACTGATGTGATAATAACCAGTGGATTAGAAACAACAGCAACAGCTTGATCTGACACAGTTGGTTCAGATATTATTGGAGCAGGAAGTCCAATTGAAATAGATCCTTCCATATTCCATATATTTGACGTATTCAAATATACTTCATTGAAATAGATATTCACAATCGTTGGACTATGTTGAATATTTTCCATAATGCTTCCTTCTCGCATTGTAGGTGGATTGACTAAAGTAATATCTAATGGTCGAACTAATCTATCTGCAGGGACATTCAATGTAGTTGTCCAAACAATTTGGATATTTGATTTCCAAGCGGCTCCATTTTCTATTGTTGTTGTACTCGACAAACCGCCATATTCATCACAAGAACTTTCAGCATTCCAAGGTACACTTCCATTGATTCTCAAATTATCTTTCCATTCTTCTGCCATTTCTCCTAGATTAGCAGGGCCACACAATTGACGAATCATGACATCCGCTTCGAGAATAGATGCCAATGAATCATAATCAAGTAGTTTAGAATTTATTTCTCGAATATCTCTTGAAAGATCTAGTGGAATGGTAATTATTTCTTCAATTTTAACACTACCATTTGAAGAAATTTTAATATCTATATTTCGAATAGTATCTCTATTTGCGTTTCTAGAACAATCGATTCCTTCTGAACAAATATTGTCGAAAATATCTGGAATTGAATCTCCATCGTCGTCACTATCTTTGTTGTCTGCAATCCCATCGTTGTCTAGATCTGGTCCACTTCCCTGGTCAGTGATGAAATCATCAGATCTAAAGACTGGAATTATAGGAGTATTGGTACTGAAACTAATTTGTTCAGAATCAGGACTTAATGTGAATTGATTGGTTTTGAATCCAATAGATGTTCTCCAGTTAATTTGTAGAGTATTGGAATTCCATGATTCTAAACTTCTAGCAGATCCTTGTGTAGACAATACCAGAATTTCATCTTGAAGAGGAATTTCTTGATATTGTATAATTGGTCCTCCTGTTTCTAATACATTTACAAAACCATAAGGCGATGTTGTTGATCGAATAACAATAGAAATATCATCATTCCAGGTAACTTCGTTATTATTAGGACGGAAATTACAATCCGAAATAGGATTCGTCTGATTCCATCGAGTAATTTCAGTCATGTTTTCAAGAGAAAGGAGAACTGCAGCATATCCTTCTGATAATTCTACACCTACAATTGCCATTGACTTGTCGGGGGAAATATCGATACAACCAGGAGCCCCATCTGATGAATATGACATACCTCTATCTAGAGATTCTTCGTTAATACTCCATAGACTGATAATATTGTTAACATCTGCAAAAATCATCAATGACTCATTTATTGATTTAACTTCGCTGACACCCATTTCAATTTCTGCATGTTTCTCTCTATTATCCCAGTCTGAAATTGGGATTGCAGTAATTGAGGGTGTATTTGCCCAAGCACTATCTTGGTAAATTATCAAATGCTGTGAATCGGTAGTCCATTCTAGACCTAAATTTGCATAATCATGATTGTAAATTTGTTTTGATGTCACTATTTCTCCATCAGAAGCTCTCCAAATATTGAGATGTTTTCTATCCGCAGCGGCAATAAATGTGCCATCTGGGGAATGAACTACATCAATTACTGAGGTGACAACTCCTCCATCAGTTCGCTCAAATGTAAATGCATCATGCATAATAGGCACTGGTTCAGGGAGTCCACAAGATGCGAAAGGTGCTGCCATGATCAGAGCGATGATTGCAACGCACATGCCACGGTTCATGAAGGTCCTACAGTGATGGTGAATTTATCGACTGTGGTCATATTATGAATAATCAAGCCTTTTTGAAGAAACATAATCCAAAAGGTCAATTGCAACTTCGCATGACTCTGCAACAACGATTGAATCGTCATCTACAAATTCTCTTAATGTTGACATTGCGATTTGATCTCCTATAGCGCCTAAGGCTTCAGCAGCTTCATGTCTTACCATCACATCTTCTTCTAAATCACTTAATCTATCAATCAAATGGGGAACTGCTGCTGAATCTTGCATTTGACCCATTACATATGCAATTTCATGTTTTAGTAATGCAGAATCCGATAGGAACGCTGCAGCTAAAGCTTCAACTGATTTTTGACCGCCTATATTCCTTAAACTAAACAATGCTCTCATCCTGAGAAACATTCTTTCATCTTCGTCGCAGAGAGATGTCCTTAGCAATTCTATGTTGTTTTCATCACTGGGTGGAGCGGGGTCAACACTGTCGAATTCGGATCTTTCAGGACGTTCCATTTTATTCCGCTCCAATAAACTCTAATGCATCAACATCTAGATCTTCTCTTATCATACCAATTTGTTGTCCTTCTTTAAGGAATAAGCGTACTGATTTACGACCTTCTGGTCCGTAATCAATTGTTCTCTCATTAACGTACATCTGGACAAATTCTTCATTGGTTTCTTCATCAATTCCTCTGCCCCATTCTATTGCAAATGCTAATCCTTCTTCTGGATCAGATATGGCATTTTCAATTGATATTTTCACATGTTCAGTGATCAATTTACATTCCTCTTTACCCAAATCTCTTCTTACAACATTTCCACCTAATGGGAGAGGTAAGCCACCAGTTCTTTCTGCCCACATTTCTCCCAGATCAGCAACCAAATGAAGTCCTTCACTTTCCCAAGTTAACTGTCCTTCATGAATAATTAATCCAGAGTCTACTTTTCCTGATTTTACAGCATCCATTATTTCGTCGAACGGAATTACAGTTGTTTTCATTTCTCCCAACATTATTCTAAGAGCTAAATGAGCAGATGTTTTAATTCCTGGAATAGCAATAGTACCAGTCTTTACTTCATCAATTGATTTTACACCCTTGGTAACAATTCTCGGGCCATATCCTTCTCCCATGGATGCACCACAATTCATGAGAGCATATGTGTCAAGAACATCAGGAAGTGCATGAATTGATACTGCTGAGACCTCAAATTCTCCTTCAAGTGCCTTTTGATTTAATGTTTCAATGTCCAGTAAAACGTGCTCATATTCGTATGGAGATGTATCGAATCGTCCTGTAGTCATAGCATGGAACATGAATGCATCATCCGGGTCGGGTGAATGCCCAATTTGAACTCTAGTTGTCTCAACCATGAATCGCCCCAGTCTATTCAGTGTAAAAACGAATGTGTATGAGCAGAGATTTATTTTGCGCTATACTGAAATGCCTCCTCCCTTTGGTGAGGGTATGGTTAAGCCAGATCAGTTGTCGGTAGCGAGGGGCCAATTAGGCCCAAAATGTGCAGGCTGTGACTTGCCACTTATATTTGCTGAATCATTGGTAATTGATGATCGATACTACTGCTTAGAATGTTATGAGAAAATCACTGGAGTTTCTAGTTCAACCGAACCGAAAGAAGTCGGTGGACTCCGGATGGATTGATGTAGCGTCAATTCTTGTGTGTCTCTGTGAGCACCGCGCGTTACCAGTACCGATTCAGCGAGTACTACAATTCTCTTGCAGTAAATGATCTGTATTTGCCTCCACGTCTACGTTCTAGAGAGTGGATGTTTATGGGGTGGGACGATCGTCCTCCTCGTCGACATATCGGGTTCGATTCTCCTGATGCATTACGGCAAATTCTTACTCGTTCTTCACCTCCTCACTCTTGTTTCCATAGTACTGCTTACTATGACCGACCTTCAGAATACAAAATGTCAGAAAAAGGCTGGAGAGGTGCTGATTTAATTTTTGATTTAGATGGAGATCATCTTGTTGGAGTAGATGCTTTAGATTTCCCTTCAATGTTGAATGATATTCAAGAGCAAGCATTTCGTTTGTGGAATGATTTTTTAGAACCTGATTTTGGTTTTAAATCTGAATTTGCTACATTTTCATTTTCTGGTCATCGTGGTTTCCACATCCACTATCGTCACCCTAGTATTCTTCATCTTGATTCCAAGGCCAGACAAGAAATCGTCTCACATATATCCGGTTCTAAACTTAATATTGAGATGGTTCTTGGGAGCCCAGATGTTGCTTGGGGAAAAAGAGTTAGACGTGGAGTTGACTCAGTCTTAGATCGATTAGAATCTTATCATGATTCATCTGATGTGGACAGGCGCCCAATCTACAAGCAATTACGTTCATCTGCGGTTTTAGGGACTGCAAATATGTCTCGTCCTCCATCTATGAGCGAAAAAGCAATGATGAAATTGGCTGAGATGTCAGTAAATTCTGATCGTCGAAGAAGATTGAAGAATTCATCCATGCAGATGGGTCGACAATTTGGGAAACAAGGTGATTTGTTTCAAGCATTAATCTTAGGAGATCAAAGTGTTGTTCTTGATCAAGCGGCTGAAAATGATGACAATGTCACGGTAGATATTCGTAGAGTAATCAGATGGGTAGGTAGCTTACATGGAAAGGCAGGATTACGGGTCACAGAATTTCCAGTTGACCGCCTCGATCCTGATTCTTCTTTAGCATTCGATGCACTATCTGAAGCAGTAATATTTTCTAAACAAAAGCGTGAAATGGTTCAATTAGAATTGGATGATATTACTGCGAGAATTGGAGATGAAGTGGTCGAAGGTAGTAAGGGTGACATGATTGAAGTTTCTGAGGCAATGGCAATATTTCTCGGATTGAAACGGTGGGCATCAAGTATCCAAAGTTGAGGCAATTATTGGGTCCCTCTTCGGGGAATCTTAAAACCAAGTCTTTTCTGAACAGTACACGGTGCAGCGCATGGCGGACGATGAAGAACAGATTCCACCGCCTCCAGCAGCCCTTCCTCCCCCTCCTCCTCCTGGCTCTGCCTCGGTGGCTCCAATGCCTCCTCCTCCAGCAGAAATGCCACCTCCTCCTGCCCC